>Ga0308166_1000179_pt1 | contig 120473 bp, 97 predicted proteins | sample PhyCR2_2_FD_202137 | JGI IMG/M metagenome (GOLD analysis project Ga0308166, IMG submission 202137) | Phyllosphere microbial communities from UC Gill Tract Community Farm, Albany, California, United States - DLSLCC.R2 | ecosystem: Host-associated > Plants > Phyllosphere > Unclassified | place...
TCTAAAATCTAAAATCTAAAATCTAAAATCTAAAATCTAAAATCTAAAATCTAAAATCTAAAATCTAAAATCTAAAATCTAAAATCTAAAATCTAAAATCTAAAATCTAAAATCTAAAATCTAAAATTAAAACTTACGATCAATGCGATGATATAAAGTAAATCGAATAATATCCCGATCATAGAAATCAACTCCGCTTAATCTTCTCTGAAAGTTTTTTATATATCCTAATTCCAATCCGATATTGGGAGTAAAATGATATCGTAACGCAGCGTACAAACGGTTTTGATCAAAAGTATTTCTTTTGTTGTCTTTTCCAAAATTGAACATCACTTCATCAGAAATAGTCCTTTTATGCTTCTGCTTTCTTTTTTCCAAAGATCAAATGTCGATTGTACTCTATAACGAAAGCGAAATGAAAATGAGAAATCATTCAGTAATTCTGTTTTGTCTGCTTTTTGAATAAAACGCTCTTCAAGCTGAAATCGATTATGAAAAGTAATCTTGGCAATATCGTTGATTAAAGTAATATCTTGTTGTGCACGATATTCTGGAACAGAATAATCTGGATCAACGTTTGGGTTTTGTGTATTGACATTAAAAAAAGCAAAACCACTTCCTAAATCAATTAGTTTTGAAGCACGATATCGTCCTTGAGCTCTGATTACAAATAAATTTTGATGAATGGGATTTACAAAACTTCGATTGTCAATTTCAGAATGAATCGCCCATTTTTCAGACAGCGGAAAAATATTATAATAGCGAATCCAGGTCAGTGTCTGCTGATCTGTTTTCTTTATGTTTTGCGCCGATGCAAAAGTGCTTATAATGCCTAAAATAAGTACTAACCTGAAAATCTTCATCTAGTCGATACATTCAAGCTGCGAATATAGACAACCAGAATTAATTAAAAGCAGGATTAAATTTGTTTTAAATGCTATTTTGTGATTTCGGAATTCAAAAAAGCGAGATATATTTTTAGGTATATCTCGCTTTTGCTTGAAAAGTTACTATTCTAATATATGATGAATCTTCTTTATAAAGAATATTTTAATGTAATTCCGTATGTTCTTTGATCGCCAAGAACACCAGCATATTGTCCTGCATTACCTCCTGCCGGTAATAGTTGTTCATAATAATCTTTATTCAGTAAGTTACGTCCCCAAAAGTGAACTGATAAACCTTGCGATGCACGGAAACCTAAACGCGCATTAAAAATCGCATACCCCTGAACTACTAAATATTTTGAAGCAGAAGGGCTTGATGAAAATTCAGAACGTGCATACGAATCAACAGCAAGGAATATTTTTCCTGCATTTCCAAAGAATCTTGCACGATCAGAAAGTTCTCCTCCTAAAGATCCTGCCCATCTTGAAGCTCCCGGTAAGTCAGTTCCCGAAACATCTTTAAAAGATACAGGAGCTCCAGTTTCTTCTAACGGAAGTGGTGCATTTGTAAACTTAACATATTTTCCATCTGTATACGTTGCAGCACCATTTATCGTTAAATGGTCACTTATGAAAAAACTTGCATCCAATTCAACACCTCTTACGCGAACTTTATCAGCATTAGCAAGATAACCACGGTTTACACCCAATTCGGCTGCTTGAACGTTAGTTTGGAAATCTTTAATATCAGTATTGAAGAAAGCCAAGTTGAAAATTGAATTTTTGAAGGGAGAAGTTTTTACTCCTACTTCATAATGGTATACTTTTTCAGGTTTGATAACAGCAAGATCTAATAATGGCTGACCAGCTGAATTTGTTGGAAGTCCTGCTACGTTTACACCAACTGGTTTGTAACTTTTAGCGAAAGTTCCGTAAGCATTGATTTTATCTGTTGCTTTAAAATTTACAGTAATGTTTCCTGAAAAATCGGTGTTGTCTGTACTCGAATCAAAAGCCTGATCTGAATAAACCAATTTTTTCAAAGCCAATAATTGTGGATCATTTGTTTGTAATCCTCCATATGTTGTACGCGCGTAGTGTGCATCTTTTTTGTCGAAATTATATCGTAAACCTGGTAAAACGTGTAAACGATCTGTAATTGCCCAGTCAAGCTGACCAAATACCGCAGCACTCGAAGCTCTAATTCTTGCATCAGTTTTGATTCCATAACCTTCAAAAAGTCCTGGAGTTTTCCATAATGAACTTGTAGTACTTTGAGAGAATCTCCATTGCGCATTTCCTGATTCTTCAGTTCCGTCTGTTTGAGAAGTTTGATCAATAAAGAATACACCTGCAACACCACTTAATCTAGAAGTTAACTGACCTGCATAACGAACTTCTTGAGTAATTTGAGTTTGTCTTGTTGGATTTTGAGATTTTGCCAATACTTGTAATCCTGTAAAATCCCTGTCGTTTGATGGATCCCAGTTCCAAAAACGCCAAGCTGTTGTTGAAGTAAGAGTTCCACCACCAATTTTAGTATCAATATTTAAAGAGAAACCTCCCATGTCTTGGTTAGAACGCCAAGGTGTGTCTTGATCAATTTTACGATCAAAAGCATTTTGACTTGGTAATTGGTAATTTAAATCAGCGATAATAGCATTGAACTGACGATAAGCTGCTCTTTGAGTTGGAGCTACTCCTGCAACAACTTGTGCATATCCATCTGGACGCTGTGTTGTAATGTCAGCAGCAAAGATAACATTCGTATTTACCGTTGGTGTCCAAAGTAACTGACCTCTGATTCCTTGATTGTTCAAAGTATTAGTTGGTCTTCCTGTTACCACATTATCAATTAGACCATCACGTTGAGTTCCTGAGAAAGATAATCTTCCGGCTACTTTTTTACCCAATGCACCAGTAAGAGAAGCTTTAGCTTGTAAGAAAGAATAATTTCCATAACTTACTTCAAAATCAGCGCCCGAAGTAAAACTTGGTTTGCGTGTTGTAATGTTAAAGGCTCCTGATGTAGTGTTTTTTCCAAACAAAGAACCTTGAGGACCACGCAAAACCTCAATTTGTTCTACGTCGATAAAGTCAAGAGTTGTAGCAGCTGGACGTGCGTAATAAACTCCGTCTACATAAAAACCAACTCCAGGATCAATTCCGTCATTTGTCAATCCGAATGGAGAACCTAAACTACGGATGTTAATTCCAGTATTTCTAGGGTTTGAAGAATATAATTGTACAGAAGGTACTAATTCTTTAATACGATTTACGTTGAAAGCTCCAGTTTGTTCAGCTTGTTTTCCTGTAATAACAGATATCGCAATTGGCACATCCTGTACTTTTTCGATACGACGTCTTGAAGATACGACTACTTCAATAAGTTCATTTTCTTCTTTCAATGCAATTTGAATAGGATTTACTGGTATAGCCGAAACTTCAATTTCTGCGGTTACATAACCCACATATTGAACCAGTAAAGTTAAAGGAAGTCTTCCTTTTGTATCGATAATAAATTTTCCGCTGTTATCTGTAGTAGCACTAGAAGTAGTTCCTTTTATTACCACGTTAGCAGCCTCTAAAGGTATATTTTCATTTGTTGTAACAACACCTTCTACGTTTTGAGCGAATGAAATAGAGAAGGTTAAAAAGAATAGAATTGTAAAAATATTTTGTATTGATGTTTTCATTTTTATATTAAGTATATATGATTAGTAGAATTTAATATTAAATTTTTTTTACCAACACATACACATCATAGATGAAGCATTCTTTACAGCTGTGAACTGCCTATTTTGTTTTTGCAAAAGATTTGTGACACCTGAGGGACTAAATTGTTCTTTCATGGGTTAAAATTTTGTAAATGGTTTGTTAAATATTTTTGGCAAATATATACATAAATTCTATCGATTTACTAGGAATTAAAAAATATTTTTTTATTTATTTACTAATGAAGCGATTGTGATGCCTTCCATTGCCTTCAAAGTTTTGTCGCGAATAAGCATTAAACCATGGCGTAGGTTGCATTCTGACTCGGTTTTGCAATCCGAACAAGGTTCGTAAAAGTTTAAAGAAGCGCATGGCAAAAGTGCAATTGCACCGTCAAATAATCGGTGAATTTCTGCCAAAGTGATGTCATTTTTTGATTTTATCAGATAATATCCACCAAATTTTCCCTGTTTACTGCTCACAAAACGTCCTCTTTTTAGATCCAGTAAAATCTGTTCTAAAAACTTTTTAGGAATATTAGCTCCTTCAGCAATTTCCACTGTTCTGGAAATGTGATTTTCGTCTTGTTCTGCTAAATAAAGTAAGGCCTTAAGGGCGTATTTTGCTTTATGTGATAACATCTATTTTTTAATTATGAATTATGAATTGTAAATTATGAATTAAATTTTGAAACTAAAATATCTTCAAAGATAACTTGAAACTTTAAACAAAATTTAAAACATGAAACAAAATTTAATTTACCAGCTTCCGCCAGAACCTCCTCCTGAGAATCCGCCGCCGCCAAATCCACCACCGAAGCCTCCGCCTCCGCCTGATGATCCACCGCCGAAACCTCCAAATCCGCCGCCTCCGCTTCTTCCAAGATTACTTAGAATGATAACGTCTAAAAGGCTTGGGCCTCCACCGCTGCTTCCCGAATTTCCTCCTCCTTTTTTGCCACGAGATAGTAAAATTAAGACAATTACAACGATCACAATAAACGGAAGTATTGGAAAATCTTTTGATTTGTTTTGCTTACGCTCACCTTTATATTTTCCTTTAAAAACATCAAATAAGGCATCGGCACCTTTATCAAGTCCGTTATAGTAACTACCTGCTTTAAATTCAGGAATAATAATATTTCTAACTATTTCTCCTCCAATTCCAGCGGTTAAACGATCCTCGAGTCCATAACCTGGTGAAATCCATATTTTTCTTTCAGTTTTAGCTAAAAGAATTAATACACCATTATCTTCTTTGGCCTGTCCAATTCCCCATGCATGTGCCCATTTTGGAGTAAGAATACCAATATCTTCGCCTTTTAAGCTTTCGATAGTAATAACCACAATTTGAGTTGAGGTGGAATCTGAGTAACGAATTAATTTTTCTTCTAACTGCGTTTTTTCAGATGCACTTAAAACATTAGCATAGTCGTAAACAGAAGTTTGAAAATCAGGCTTTTTAGGAATGTCAAATTGAGCAAAAATACTGTTGCCAGTAAAAAATGCAATCAACAAAAGGGTAACTTGAAAAATTCTATTGAAATTTAGAATTTTATTTTTGGAATTTTTCATCATTTATCCTTTTGAGATTTCGTTAGATAATTCGTCAATATCGTCTTCTAATGAAGGAAAGTGTTTTTTTAACTGCTCGCCGGCATTGAGGATACCGTCTACAATACCTTGTTTAAAATTGCCAGATTTAAAATGATTGGTCATGACATCTTTGGTGCAATCCCAAAAATCATCAGATACCAAATCGTTAATTCCTTTATCGCCACAAATCACGAAGTTTTTATCTTCTACGGCAAAATAAAGCAATACTCCATTCTGCAATTTGGTTTCATCCATTCGTAATTCATGAAAAACTTCTAAAGCTCTTTCGTAATGAGCTTTAGAAGATGTTTTTTCTATGTGTACTCTAATTTCGCCGGAAGTGTTTTTTTCAGCCATACGAATAGCTTCAACAATTTCGTGCTCTTCTTCTTTGGTTAAAAAATCTTCTACTTTCGACATAAAAATGATTTTAGAGTTTAGATTGTTGATTTTAGATTTTGTCTAAAATATTAATTCTTTTAGAATTTTACTTCAACAGGTTTATCTGCTCCAGTAGAAGCTTCAAAGTATGGTTTTTCCTTGTATTCACTTAAGAACCAGTTGTTAGGAATTTTTAAAACATAACCATTGTAAACTTGTACCGATTCATTGAAACGAGTTCTTGCTGTTAAAATTTGATTTTCAGTACTTGCAAGCTCATCTTGTAGCTTTAAGAAGTTTTCATTTGCTTTAAGCGTTGGATATTGCTCAACTGAAACTAATAATTTTGATAATGAAGAACTAACCCCGCTTTGAGCCTGATTAAATTGAGCTAATTGCTCTGGAGTAACATTACTTGGATCAATAGTTACAGATGTCGCTTTCGCACGAGCTTCAATTACAGCTGTTAAAGTTGATTTTTCAAAGTCAGCAGCACCTTTTACAGTGTTTACTAAGTTCCCAATAAGATCATTACGTCTTTGGTAAGCTGTTTGTACATTTCCCCATTCTTTATTTACAGCTTGGCTGTATTGTAAAGCAGTGTTTTTAATTCCAATTGACCAAAATGCGATAATAGCAACAAATGCTATAATAATTCCTACAGGGATTAACCACTTTTTCATAGTTGTTTGATTTTTAAGTTTGTTTAATTACAATTCGTTTTTGATTTCGTTTAATTGTGTTTTGATGGTCTCTAATTTACGTATTATTTCGAATTTATCTAATGTTTTCTTCTGACCCTCTTTTAAGTGTGTTTTGGCTCCTTCGAGTGTAAAACCTCTTTCTTTAACCAGATGATAAATCAACTGAAGGTTTGTAATATCTTCGGGAGTAAACATTCTGTTGCCTTTGGCATTCTTTTTGGGTTTCAGGATGTCAAACTCGCTGTCCCAAAAACGTATCAACGATGCATTGACATTAAAAGCTTTGGCTACTTCGCCAATGCTGTAATATCTTTTATCTTTTGAAAGCTCAATGTGCATGTTTTTTTGTTCTAATTTATTTCAAAAATAATACTTTTTGTAGTATTAATCTAATGATTGATTTTCTTGGTTTGCCATATGTGAAATAGCAACATATTCGGCAGCTGAAATATTTCCGTAATAGAAGTTCAGCGGGTTTACGACATTTCCATCTTTATGAACTTCATAATGACAATGCGGGCCTTCCGATCTTCCGGTGCTTCCTACGTAACCAATTACATCACCTCTTTTTACTTTTTGTCCCGGTCGGCAGTTGTATTTGCTTAAGTGGGCGTAGAGGCTTTCATATCCAAAACCATGCCTGATTACAACATGATTTCCGTATCCAGAAGCAGTATTGTCAGCTCGATCAACCACACCATCGCCGGTGGCATACACAGGAGTGCCTGTACTGGCTGTAAAATCCATTCCGTTATGCATTTTGCGCACTTTCGTGAAAGGGTCAATTCTATATCCAAAACCTGACGCGACACGTTTTAAATTTTCATTTCGGACTGGCTGAATGGCAGGAATTGCCAATAATAGACTTCCTTTTACACTGGCAAGTTTTAATATTTCATCTAATGATTTCGACTGGATCGCTAATTGTTTTGAAAGCTGATCTACTCGTTTCGTAGTGTTTAAAACCAATTGCGAGTTATTGTAACCTTCTAAAATTTTATATCGTTCTGGATTTCTAAAACCAGCTTTTCGGATAGAATCTGGGATTTCGGCTTTATTAAAATAAATTCGGTAAATATTATTGTCGCGGTCTTCTAAAGCATCGGCAACAGCATCTATTTCGTCTAGTTTTTTATTTAAAATGGAATATTGCAATTTTAAATTCTCAATTTCACGAGCCTGCAGACGATCTTTTGGGGTTTCAAAATAAGGAGTGTTAATTAAGAGTACAAAAATTAAAAATCCAAATAGGGCAGAGGCTAGTAAAAACAGCAATGCATAACCGATTTTTATTCTTTTTCTGGTTTTTATTTTCGTATAAGCCAGATTTTCTGAGTCGTAATAATATTTTACTTTCGCCATATTTTAAAATACCCTATTTTTGCAGCTTGTAAAATGAGTTAGTCGAGCAAATTTACTAAATGTTTCAGTTGTTCAGGGCTTTTTTACAAGAACAAAATTAATTAGATAATTGGACCAACAAGATAATTAGATAATGCGCAAAATAAAGAATTTATTGTTCTAAACTATAAGTTTTTTTAATTTCAATTTAAAAATAAATGCATCATCAAATAAACGAATTATCTAATTGTCTAATTTTCAAATTGACACATTTTAAACAGACACATTTTCTAATTTTAATATGAAATCACAAGACGTACGTAAACAATTTTTAGATTTTTTTGAGAGTAAAGGGCATACTATTGTTCCTTCTGCTCCTATTGTTCTTAAAGACGACCCAACCCTAATGTTCAATAACTCGGGAATGGCCCAGTTTAAAGAATTTTTCTTAGGAAACGGAACTCCAAAAAGTCCAAGAATAGCCGATACGCAAAAATGTCTTCGTGTTTCAGGAAAACATAATGACCTTGAAGATGTTGGTTTTGATACCTATCACCATACCATGTTTGAAATGCTTGGAAACTGGTCTTTTGGAGATTATTTCAAAAAAGAAGCAATTAACTGGGCATGGCAGCTTTTGACAGAAGTATATAAAATTCCAAAAGAAAATCTGTATGTTTCTGTTTTTGAAGGAAGTAAAGAAGATAATGTTCCTTTTGACCAAGAAGCTTGGGATATCTGGAAAACTTTAATCGACGAAGACCGAATTATTTTAGGAAATAAGAAAGATAATTTCTGGGAAATGGGAGATCAGGGACCATGCGGACCTTGTTCTGAAATTCACGTTGATTTACGTCCAGAAGCTGAAAAAGCTTTAGTTAGTGGAAAAAGTCTTGTAAATAATGATCATCCGCAGGTAATTGAAATCTGGAATAATGTATTCATGGAATTCAATCGTAAAGCCGATGGTTCTTTAGAAAAACTTCCTGCACAACACGTAGATACCGGAATGGGATTTGAGCGTTTGTGTATGGCTTTGCAAGGAAAAACATCTAATTACGATACAGATGTTTTTACACCGCTAATTGAAAAAGTAGAGCAGATTACAGGTTTAAAATATACATCTGATGCGGTTAAAAACATCAGCGAAGAGCAAAACAAAGTCAATATTGCCATTCGTGTAGTGGTAGATCACGTTCGTGCGGTTGCTTTTGCAATTGCTGACGGACAATTACCATCAAATACAGGAGCGGGTTATGTAATTCGTAGGATTTTACGTCGTGCAATTCGTTACGGATTTACATTCTTAAATACAAAAGAACCTTTTATCAATAAACTGGTAGAAGTGTTAGCAGATCAAATGGGACAATTTTTCCCAGAAATAAAATCACAGCAGCAATTAGTTACCAATGTAATTCGTGAAGAAGAAGCGTCTTTCTTAAGAACTTTGGAGCAAGGATTACAATTGTTAGAAAATGTTGTGGCAGAAACTACAGGAAAAGAAGTTTTAGGAGCAAAGGTTTTTGAATTGTACGATACATTTGGTTTTCCAAAGGATTTGACAGCTTTGATTTTAAAAGAAAAAGGTTTCTCTTATAATGAAGCAGAATTCGAAGTTGAATTGCAAAAACAAAAAGCACGTTCTCGTGCGGCTTCTGAAGTTTCTACAGAAGACTGGAATGTTTTGATTCCTGGAAATGTAGAAACATTTGTAGGTTATGATAAAACAGAAAACGAAGTAAAAATCACTCGAATTAGAAAAGTTGATTCTAAAAAAGATGGTATTTTGTATCAGATTGTTTTAGATAATACACCGTTTTATCCAGAAGGAGGAGGACAAGTTGGAGATAAAGGAACACTTGTTTCGGCAAATGAAACAATAGAGATTATCGATACTAAAAAAGAAAATAACTTGATTTTACATTTTGCAAAACAGCTTCCAGAAAACATTGAGGCTGCTTTTACTGCAAAAGTAAATACTGATTTAAGAACATCAACTTCAAAAAATCACTCGGCTACGCATTTAATGCACTTGGCTTTGAGAAACATTTTAGGAACACACGTAGAACAAAAAGGATCATTGGTAAATCCTAATTATCTACGTTTTGACTTTTCGCATTTCAGTAAAGTTTCTGATGAAGAAATTAAACAAGTTGAAGCTTCTGTAAATGCTCAAATTGAAGCGCAGTTACAATTAGTCGAATACAGAAATATTCCAATTCAGGAAGCATTAGATAAGGGCGCAATGGCTTTATTTGGTGAAAAATATGGCGATACTGTTCGTATGATTGAATTTGGAGATAGTAAAGAATTATGTGGAGGTATTCACGTAAAAAACACTGCAGATATCTGGCATTTCAAAATTATTTCTGAAGGTGCTGTTGCGGCTGGGATCCGTCGTATTGAAGCGATTACAGGAGATGCAGTGAAAAACTTCTATCAAAATCAAGAAAACACGTTATCTGAGATAAAAGAAACACTTAAAAATCCACAGGATATTTTAAAATCTGTAGCTTCACTTCAAGACGATAATGCGAAACTTAAAAAACAAGTTGAGCAATTGCTTAAAGAAAAAGTAAGCGCATTAAAAACCGAACTTGAAAAAGATTTTCAAGAAGTGAATGGAGTTAATTTCCTTGCAAAACAAGTAGATTTGAGCATGGCATCGACTAAAGAATTAGCTTCGGTATTAGGAAGTTCGAAAGCAGATTCATTTGTGTTTTTAGCTTCTATTGAAGATGGTTTAGCAAATATTCATTGTTATATCGCAAAAGAATTAGTGACTTCAAAAAGTCTGAATGCTAATGCAGTTATCAAAGAATTGGGGAAATATATTGAAGGAAATGGAGGAGGACAACCTTTCTTCGCTTCTGGAAAAGGTAAAAATGCAAACGGAATTGCAGAAGCATTAGCGAAAGCAATTGAGTTTGTGAAATAGTTTTTAATCTCGCAAAGACGCAGAGCCGCAAAGTTTTTATAAGCTTTGCGGTTTTTTTATTTTTAAATTTATTTTTTTGTAGGTTTATACTTTAATTTTGATAAATGAACGAGAATGAAATTTCAGCTGTTGTGGTTGATGTTAGCTATAAAATACACGTAAAACTTGGACCAGGTTTATTGGAATCAGTTTATGAAGCTATTTTGTTTCACGAATTAACTAAAAGAGGTTTAAGTGTAGAAAGACCAAAAGTACTGCCTGTAATTTGGGATAAAATATATTTGGATATTGGTTTTCGTGCTGATTTAATAGTTGAGAATAAAGTCATCTTGGAAATAAAATCAATAGAACAATTGACAGATATTCACGCAAAACAAGTTTTGACCTATCTCAAAATCACAAAAATGAAATTAGGGTTACTAATAAATTTTAATGTGCCAATAATAAAATTTGGTATCAAAAGAGTAGTAAGTAATCTTTAATTAAAAAATTAAATAAACAAAGAGTCGCAAAGCTTATAAAAACTTTGCGACTCTGCGTCTTTGCGAGATTAATTCTGCGCAAAGAGAAAATGCTTTAGCTAATAGCTTAAATTACTTTCGCTCCCCAATCTGCTGGCGCCACATAGCATAATAAAGTCCTTTTTCTACAATTAAATCATCATGTTTACCTTGTTCGATGATTTTACCTTGTTCCAGAACAAATATTCTGTCAGCGTGCATTACGGTTGATAAGCGGTGTGCAATTAAAACCGTGATTCGGTTTTTGTCTGAAATGTTTCGAATGGTGTCGTTGATTTCTTCTTCAGTAATTGAATCCAAAGCGGAAGTCGCCTCATCAAAAATCAATAAATTCGGATTTCTTAAAATTGCTCTGGCAATAGACAGACGCTGCTTTTCACCACCAGAAACCTTAATTCCACCTTCACCAATAGTAGTATTTAAACCATCTTCGGCACGTCTTAAAAGTTTATCACAGCTGGCTCTTTTTAAAGCGTCGTATAACTCTTCGTCGGTTGCATTTGGTTTTACGAACAATAAGTTTTCACGAATGGTACCCGAGAACAATTGAGCATCTTGAGTTACAAAACCTAACTGTTTTCGTAAGTCTAGTAAATCAATTTCGGTAGAATCAATATCATTATACAAAACCTGACCTTCAGCAGGCGTGTAAAGACCCACTAATAATTTTACCAAAGTAGTTTTTCCGGAACCAGAAGGTCCGACAAAAGCAACGGTCTGTCCTTGTTTGATTTCGAAATTGATATTTTCAACCGCTTTGAACTTAGCCGTTTTATGCTGAAAACTCACATTATCAAACAATAGAGATTGAATTGCTCCAACATGTTTTGGGTTTTTCGGACGGAATTCTTTCGGAGCACTTAATAATGTTTTGAAATTTTCCATCGAAACTTTGGTTTCATTCAAAGCAATAATGAAGTTTCCAAGTTCCTGAAGCGGACCAAAAATAAAGAAAGTAAAAAATACCATCGTCAATAAATCGCCCACAATAATTTTTCCTCCAAACAAGAAATAATATAAAGTGAAAACCACACAGGTTCTTAAAAAGTGAACTGTTGTTCCTTGTATAAAACTTAGACTTCGGATAAAACGGATTTTCTCCAATTCTAGCTGAAGAATTTTAAAAGTATTCAAATTCAAACGTTTCTCTTCTTGATACGTCAATCCAAGACTTTTTACCAATTCGATGTTTCGCAAACTTTCGGTTGTGGAACCAGCTAGCGCATTAGTCTGGTTGACAATTTTCTTTGAAACAATTTTGATTTTTTTACCCAAATAAGAACTTACCAAAGCAATAATGGGAGCAGTAATTAAAAAGATAAGTGAAATTCGGAAATCAATTCTTGCGACATAGAAAATCACAAAAATAAAACCAACAATTGTTTGGAAAATAAGTGAAATGGAAAGCGTAATTAACTTTTCCGAATCAGAACGAACCTTGGTTAGTTTGCTTAAAGTTTCACCGCTTCGCTGATCTTCAAATTCGGCATACGGAAGGTCAAGTGATTTTTTAATACCGTCAGTATACATTTGCGCACCCGTTCTCTGAATGACAACATTGGTAAAGTAATCTTGAAAGTTTTTGGTAATTCTGGAAATCATTGCTGCACCAAGCGAAAGTCCAAGCCAGAAAGATAATGCTTTGATGAAACCAGTTGGATTTCCTTGGTATTTGTGTAAACCAACTCCGCAGTCCTGCATTAATTTACCGGTAATAATAGAATCTGATAAACTGAAACAAATGTTTATAGAAGCCATAATCAAAGCAAAAAACAACAATAATTTATGCTTGACTATATAAGAATATAATAATTTCATAGAATAATTAAAAAAATGGAAGATGCAAAAATAAGGAATTGTTTTAGTTTGTGAAGTTCATTTATGTTATTTAAAATCTAATTTTTTTGCTTACTATTTTCTTCTTTGATTTAAGAATAAAAGGCTGAAATTAGATCATAAAAAAATTAAGAAAAGGGCTAAGTATTTGTACGTGCTTCGTTGTTTGGAACGAATTTTTTCTGATGAAGAATGATCAAATTTTACTTTTTTGATTTTTAGATATTTATATGTTTCTCTTAAACTAATTTAATTAAAGAAATGCCACAATACGTTTTTTTAGTATTAAAATAAGTTTAAAAAAAATTAGGTTTTGGGGTCCGTTTTTATTTACATTTAGGTCAATTAACACAAACCTACCCCAAAAATGAAAAAAATTCTATGTCTTTTTGGAGCTTTGTCTCTGCTGCTAAGCTCTTGTTCCAGCCAAGATTCTCCTTCTTCTGATTCTGCAGAATCATCAGTTTTATTAAAAAAAGTAATTCTAACCAGTCAGGATGGTCAGAGTAAAGTGAATGTCGATTATAAATACGATGGTAATAAAATTGTAAGTATTACTGATGACTCAGGTGAGGTCGGGATGTATTATACGTATACAGGTGATTTAATTACGAAAATTGAATTTAAACTTCCTGATGGAACAATAGAACAGACCAATACTTTTAAATATAATTCTGAAGGAAAATTATCAGAGTTTTTAAGAGTTGAAAGTGACAATGGTGAATTAAGAGGGCATAAAGAAGTATTTACTCATAATGCTGACGGAACAATTTCGGTAAAATTATACAGCGGAGATGCAGATGTTCAGGATTACCTTTCTGGAACATCTACTATTAAATTTGTTGATGGTGAAGTAACCGATATTATCAATTCAGAATCGGCAAACCGTAAATATACTTATGATACTAAAAATAATCCCGCAAAACATATTTTAGGATTTGAAAAAATTGTATTTGTTGATGGTGAAGCAACTGGAATTGCTCACAATGAAATCAAAGAAACATCAGACGGAGCAGTAGTGGCAACCTATAGTTATACTTATAATTCAGATGGATATCCAGTTAAAAGTGTAGATTATATAGACGGATCTAACTACAGCACAGAATATTTCTACTAAGAAATCGAAATTCAGAACGAAGCCCGATGAAATTTTCATCGGGCTTTTTTGTTTCTATAAAATAATCGAAATTTGTATTAAAACCATCATGTAATGCAATTCAGAACTCAAATCCCAATTTCAAAAAGTAACCATCCAATCGATTATCATTCGAAAGTACTTTCTATTGGTTCCTGTTTTGCAGAAAATATGGCTGAGAAATTCGACTATTTTAAATTTCAAAATGAAACCAATCCCTTCGGGATAATCTTTAATCCAGTTTCAATCGAAAAGCTGTTTCAAAGAGTCTGCGAACAAAATTTCTTCGGCGAAAAAGATGTGTTTTTTCATAACGAACGCTGGCATTCTTTCGAAGTTCATTCGGATTTAAGTAATTCAGACAGACAAGAATTGCTCGAAACACTTAACAAAGCAGTTACAGAAACGCATAAACAATTAAAAGAAGCTACGCACGTCATCATCACATTGGGAACTTCATGGATTTACAGAAGTACTGAAAGCGATGAAGTTGTCGCTAATTGTCATAAAGTACCGCAGAAACAATTTTTAAAAGAATTGCTTTCGACAGAAGTTATTCAGAAAAGTATTCAAAATACAATTGAATTAATTCAGGGATTGAATCCGAACATCAATTTTATATTTACCATTTCTCCAGTTCGCCATATTAAAGATGGATTTATAGAAAACCAACTAAGCAAATCGCATTTGTTTACAGCAATTCATGGCATTCTAAAATCTGAAATCTACAATCTACAATCAGAATATTTTCCTTCTTATGAAATCATGATGGACGAACTCCGCGATTATCGTTTTTACAACGAAGATATGCTTCATCCCAACCAAATTGCGATTAATTACATTTGGAAACTTTTCAGTGAAAATTACATTTCAGAAGACAGTTTTTTAGTTATGAAAGAAGTAGATGAAATCCAGAAAAGTCTTCGCCACCGCAGTTTTAATCCCGAGTCAGAACAGCACCAAAAATTCTTAGCCAAACTGCAGCAAAAGATAAATACTTTAGGAATAAAACAGCCCCATATAAAATTCTAAAAGGAAAAACTCCCTTCTTTAAACCTTTGTTTCTTACAACGAAAAGTAAGAAAATTAACTATTTCACCGTAAAATTTTAGAATAATTGCTCATAATTATGTAAATTGTTAAAGGTTAAATTTTACATTTTTGTAAAATGTGTAACCCTGCTTTTTCCACAAGCAATTTAATCTAACTGATTTTACTGGCGTATGAATAAGAAACCCGTTTATTTTCTTAAAAAAACACTTCGCATTCTGCTTTGGTGCGGGATTTCTGTAATCGCCTTATTATTGCTTATTGTAATTTTGATTCAGGTTCCGTCCGTTCAAAATTTCGTTAAAGATAAAGCCGTTACCTATCTCCATAAGAAAATAAAAACTAAGGTTTCTCTCGATAAAATCCTCATTAAATTCCCTAAAGATGTAGTTCTGGAAGGTTTCTATTTTGAAGATCAAAAAAAAGATACTTTACTGGCAGGTAAGCGTTTAGAAGTAGATGTCGACCTTTTTAAACTTGTTAGCAGCGAACTCGAAATCAACTCTGTTTCTCTTGAAAATGTAAAAGCTAATATTTCGAGAAACAAAGACGGCGTTTTCAATTTCGATTATATCATAAAAGCATTCGAATCTAAAGAACCAAAAGTTGAAGATCCAAATAGCAAACCGTTTAAAATATCGGTTGTAAAAGTCAATTTGGATCAGGTTAAATTCAATTTTAAAGATGATTACTCTAAAAACGATATTCGGGTAAACTTGACACATTTTGATACGAAATTTAGGGAATTCGACTTGGATAATATGAAGTTTAATATTCCGAGAATCAATCTCGATGGATTAAAACTAGTTTTAGATCAAGATGTTGTCGAAAAAATCGCTGAAGTTTCGGTTGAAACTGTCGATACCATTTCGAAAAGAAAAGATTTCAATTTAGAACTCGGAAAAATCAGCCTTTCTAAAATTGATATTCTTTATGATAACAAAGATTCCAAACTCAATTCGGGGATTCGTTTAGGAAATTTAAATTTAATAGTAAATGAGATTGATCTTAATAAACAGTTTTTGGATTTTGATACTTTTGAAGTTAAAAATCTTAAAGGAAATTTGCGTCTGGGTGCAAAAGATAAGCAGATTCAAGCACCAAATTTAGATTCAACAGCCATAAAACAAGCGGGTTGGAAAGTAAAGCTGAACAATACTGATTTAGAAAATATTGCTTTCAAATTTGATGATATGCAGTCAAAACCCAAAACAAAAGGAATTGATTATATGCATTTGGATTTGAATAAATTCAACTTTAAAGCAGAGAAATTATATTACGGAAACGATACCATTTCGGGAAATATCAAAACACTGACTGTAAACGAAAAAAGCGGTCTACAGATTCAGGCATTAAAAACCGAATTCTTTTATGGACCTCAAAATGCCTCTTTGGATAATTTGTATCTAAAAACACCACAGACATTAGTACAGGACAAAGTAAAAGCTCAATATAAATCGCTTGCATCACTTCAAAAAGATTTAGGAAATCTAGTTGTCGATGCCAATTTAAAACAATCTAAAATTGGTTTCAAAGACATTCTGTTATTCGTTCCAGATTTACAGAAAACAAATCCGTTTAAAAGCAATCCAAATGCGGTTGTATATATCGACAGCCGTGTAAACGGAAAAGTAAAAGATTTGAATATTTCAAAATTTGAAATGAGTGGTATTGGCGCGACAAAAGTTTCCCTTTCGGGGAAGATCGCTGGACTTCCTGAAGCTCAAAAAGCTTATTATGATTTGAATATCAAGAAGATTTCGAGCACTTCAAAAGACATCAATATGTTTGTGCCAACTGGAACAATTCTGAAGAATATTCAATTGCCTTCGCAGTTAAATTTGCAGGGAAAATTTAAAGGTTCAATTCAGAATTTTAAAACCAATCTGGCTTTAAACAGCAGTTTTGGAAATGCTAAGATCGATGCCTTATTCGATCAGCGCATTAAGAAAAGAGAAAAATACGATGCAGATGTGTGGCTGCAGGAATTTGATTTAGGCCGATTAATCAAAAATGATTCAATTGGAAAAATTACCCTTAAAGCAAAAGTTAAAGGAAATGGTTTAGATCCAAAAACTGCTAATGCGGTAATTGACGGTTTGGTTCAGAAAGCTGTTTTTAACCGATATGAATATAAAAATCTAGCATTAAAAGGAAATATCGAAAACGGATCTTTTGCCGTAAAATCGGGAATGAAAGATCCAAATTTAAATTTTGATTTAACGGCCAGTGGTGATACAAAAGACAAATATCCAACCATCAAATTAAAATTAAATCTGGATATTGCCGATTTAGAAAAACTCAACTTACACGCAGGACCAATGAAACTGCGCGGTAATGTCGACGCCGATATTACTAACAGCAATCCTGATTTTTTAAACGGAAAAGTATTCTTGTCGAATGTTCAGATTTTGAAAGATGCTGAGCCAATCGTTTTAGATTCAGTTCGTGTAATTGCGTTTTCAGATAACACCAAAAATAATATTAAAATTTCGTCTCAGTTTTTAAAAGCAGAAGTTGACGGGAAATACAAATTAACAACGCTTGCCAATGCAGTAAAAAAATCACTATCGAAATATATTGATTTAAAAACTCCAAAAGTAAACGCAGAATCAGATGAGCAAAGATTAGCGTTTACCTTAACGGTTGATAATGACCCAATTCTTTTTAAACTGATTCCAAAATTAACTGGCTTAGAGCCGATTAAAATTACGGGAAAATATAATAATGCGACCGATTCATTAGAGGTTAGAGGAACTATTCCAAGAATCACGTATGGAGAAAACACTATTTCTGACGGAAAAATAAATATTGAAGCCAAAGAAAATGCTTTAGAATACTCGATTTCTATCGCTACAATCGAAAGCGGTTCATTAAAAGTTCCATTTACCACTTTAAGAGGTGATGTGCAGAATAATATTTTGACGTATGCTCTTGAAGTTCAGGACGCCAAACAAAAACAACAATATTATATAGCTGGGGAATTTAAAACAGAAGATTCTAAAAACATTGTAAAACTCGATGCCGAAAACTTTGTTTTAAATTACGATAAATGGAATGTTGATCCAGAAAATGCTATCGAATTTGGAGGAAAAAGACTGTACGTAAACAAATTCAATCTTAATAATAACGGAAACGAATTAAAAGTTCAGTCGCAGGGAACGCAGGACAACGCGCCTTTACAGGTCAATTTTGTAAACTTCAAAATTGAGACCATCATGAATATGGTGAAAAAAGACGAAGTTTTGATGCAGGGTTTAATTAACGGAAATGCAGTTGTCGAAAATGTAATGACAAACCCCACTTTTACATCAGACTTAAAAATTGATGATTTTGCTTTTAAAGGAGAAAAAGTCGGCGATTTAGAAGTAAAAGTAGACAACAAAACAGCCAATACTCTTGCGGCTAATGTGACGTTAAGTGACGAAGGAAATGACCTTAAATTAACGGGAGATTATCAGCTTAAAGCTGGAAATTTTGATTTTGATATTGATATCAATAAACTCAACATAAAAAGCATTCAAGGCTTTACAATGGGTAACATTACCGAGGGAACTGGATATCTATCTGGTAATTTTAAAGTAACCGGAAATACTGCAGCACCGCAGATTAATGGAGAATTAAATTTTAATGATACTGGTTTTAGAGTCACACAACTTAATTCATATTTTAAAACTAAAAACGAAAAAATCACTTTCAGTAATGAGACGATTACTTTTGATAAATTCTCTCTTTTTGATGAAAACGACAACGAATTATATGTAAACGGGAATATAAAATCGCCTGATTTTAGAAAATACAATTTTGATTTAGTAGTCGAAGCCAATGATTTCAGAGCCATAAATTCGAAAGCAAAAGACAATGATTTGTTCTATGGCGATTTGTTTCTGGATACCAAACTAAATGTTAAAGGAAATCTGGATAGTCCTGTTATTGATGGAACAGTTAAAATCAATAAAGAAACCAAATTTACAGTGGTGCTGCCGCAGTCAGATCCTTCGATTGCAGATCGTGAAGGAATTGTTGAATTTGTGAATGAAGACAATATGTACTTAAAGCAGACTGTTGAGCTGGAAAATCAGTTAAATCAGTCAGAGCTTAAAGGAATGGATGTAAATGTTGCCATTTCAATTGATAAAGAAGCAGAATTGACTTTATTAATCGATAAATCAAATGGTGATTATTTGAATTTGAAAGGTGAAGCAGAACTGGTCGGCGGAATCGATCAATCTGGAAAAACAACTCTGACAGGTAAATATGAATTTTCGGATGGTGCTTATCAAATGAACTTCAATGGAATAAAAAGAAAATTTGATATCCAAAAAGGAAGTTTCATAACCTGGAACGGTGAACCAACAATGGCTAATGTTAATATAACCGCAATTTATAAAGTCAACACGGCGCCGATCGATTTACTGGGCAATCAGTTGAAAAGCGAAAGTACAACGATACAAAACACATACAAACAAAAACTTCCGTTCAATACCTTATTGAAAATGAATGGAGAATTAATGAAACCGGAAATCTCTTTTGGAATTGAACTGCCAGAGGGTAATTATAATGTTTCATCAGATGTAGTTGAACTGACACAAAGCAGATTAAAGCAATTAGAACAAGATCCGGCTGAATTAAACAAACAAGTTTTTGCCCTTTTATTACTTAACCGATTTGTGGGCGAAAATCCTTTTCAAAGTGAAAGCGGCGGTGTAAATGCCGAATCGTTTGCCAGACAGAGTGTGAGTAAAATCCTTTCGCAGCAATTAAACAATCTGGCAGGAGAACTCATTACAGGATTTGAAGTCAATTTCGATCTGGAATCTACTGAAGATTATACAACTGGAACCATGCAGAACAGAACCGATTTGAATGTTGAGGTTTCTAAAAAACTGCTGGACGATAGATTAAAAGTTACAGTAGGAAGCAGTTTTGGAGTAGAAGGACAGGAACGTGCCAATGAAGAAAGCACCAATATTGCCGGAGACGTTGCCCTTGATTATCAATTAACAAAAGACGGACGTTATATGGTTCGTGCTTATAGAAAAAATCAGTATCAGGTAGCTGTTGAAGGTCAGGTTATTGAAACCGGAGTTGCCTTTGTCATTACGATGAGTTACAATAAATTCAGAGAACTTTTCCATCGTACCGAACAGGAAAGGGAATTGATAAGAGAAGAAAAACTTCGTAAAGAGAAAGAAAAACAAAAAAAGAGAGAAGCAAAAGAAAAGGAAAAATTACAGGAAAATCAGCAAGAAAACCAAATTGAAGGAAATGAACAAAAAACATAATCATATAAGCCTATTTCAAAAGTGTATGACGCTGTTTTCCTTATTTTTTGTTTTAGGATGCAGCAATACAAAGTACCTGCCTGAAGGTGAATTGCTTTACACAGGAGGTTCTGTAACGGTGAAAGATTCTGTGTTGAAAAAAAAGGAACGAAAAGCACTTGAAACAGAATTGGAAGGATTACTGCGCCCGAAACCCAATAAAAAATTTCTAGGTCTTCGTCCTAAATTATGGATTTACAATCTTGCCGGAGAACCTAAAAAAGAAAAAGGAACACGTTACTGGCTTCGTAATAAAGTGGGCGAACCGCCGGTGCTTTTTAGTCAGGTTGATTTAGATTACAATGCATCTGTTTTACGAAATTATACAGAAAACAGAGGTTTCTTTAAAACCCGCGTTAGCGCCGATTCTACTGCTAAAAATAAAAGAGTAACAGCAGAATATACTGTTACGCCAAAAAAACAATATAAAATAAAAAGTGTCATTTTTCCAGATGATTCGCTGGCTATGTCCAGAATTATTGGAAGATCAAGCCGAAGAAGTCTGCTGAAGGTTGGAAATCCGTATGATTTGGATGTAATTAAAGCAGAAAGAGAACGAATCGATGCCCGATTAAAAGAAAAAGGATATTATTATTTTAATCCCGATTATATTCTGGCAAAAGTAGACAGCAGTAAAGGCGATCACGAAGTCAATATTCGATTGGTAATAAAAGATGATACGCCTGTAAAAGCACTTACAGCTTATAAAATTGATAAAATCTTTGTGTATCCTAATTATTCGCTGACGAATGACAGCATGGTGTACAGAAAAAGAAATATTCAGCAGTACAAAGACTTTACGATTATAGATACTACAGAGACTTTCAAACCAAGAGTTTATGATCGTACAATTTACTTTAAAAAAGGAGATTTGTACAATAGAAAAGATCATAATCTAACCTTAAACCGATTTGTAAATCTGGGAACGTTCAGTTTTGTAAAGAACGAATTTAAACCGTCAGACAGTATTAAAAATGCTTTAGATTCGTATTACTACTTAACACTTCTGCCAAAGAAATTCATACGAGTTGAGGTTTTAGGAAAAACCAATTCAGCAAGTTATACCGGAACAGAAGTAAATGTGAACTGGAATAACCGTAATTTCTTTCGTGGGGCAGAATTATTTACTTTCTCCATTTTTGGCGGTGCCGATTTTCAGCTTGGAGGTGTAAATAAAGGGAAAAACATTTATAAACTCGGAGCCGAAACCAGTTTGACCTGGCCAAGATTTATAACGCCTTTTAACATTGAAGGAAACAGCGAATATGTACCTAGAACTAAAGTAACACTGCGATACGAATATCAAAAAAGAACCCAGCTGTATGCTTTGAATTCCTTTAATACCTCTTTTGGATATTTATGGAAAGAGAACATCCGTAAAGAACATCAATTAAATGTAGTAGATATTACGTATGTGAGTCCAAATCATGTTACGCCAGAATATATGGACGACATTGCTCAAGATCCGGCGTTAGGTAAAGTAATTGAAAAACAATTGATTTTTGGACCAACTTACAATTACACGTATACCAATACCATGCAGAAACGCCGAAAAAATACCATTTATTTTAACGGAGAATTGGATTTAGCAGGAAACATAACAGGATTAGTTACAGGTGCAAATTATAATAAAGATAATGTAAAAACCATATTTGATGTTCCGTTTAGCCAATATGTTAAAATCAGATCAGATTTTAGACATTATTTGAAATTGAGTAAAGAAAGTGAATTAGCCAGCCGATTAATTGTTGGTGCCGGATTTGCATATGGAAATTCGAATACCCTTCCAACTTCAAAACAATTTGTAGCAGGTGGAACCAATAGTATACGTGCTTTTAGAGCAAGAACTTTAGGTCCGGGTAGTTATGTGCTTCCAGATAACTTAACGAACAACTATACTCCAGACCAATCAGGTGATATAAAACTGGAATTCAGTACCGAATATCGTGCAAAACTTTTTAGTATCGTAAAAGGAGCGGTTTTCTTAGATGCTGGAAATATCTGGCTTTTAAATGCCGATCCTAATAAACCAGGAGCTGAATTTTCGAAAGACTTTATGAAAGAACTTGCTGTTGGAGCAGGAGTTGGTTTGCGTTTCGATTTGTCATTCCTGATTTTAAGAACCGATTTAGCCATGCCGCTTCGAAATCCAGCTTTACCAGAAGGACAAAGATGGGTAATTGATGATATCAATTTCGGAAGCAGTTCCTGGCGAAAAGACAATCTAATTTTGAATATCGCTATTGGATATCCGTTTTAAATTTTTTCAACCACAAATTCACAAATTAGCTTTAATTTGCTAGCATTAAACTCGAATTATTCGAATTTTAATTTGTGGAATTAGACACATATTTAAACTCAAAGGAATTAGCGAAAATTCGTGAATTCGTGGCGAAAAAAAGAATAAAAAGAAGTAAATTGGTCATAAATATTTTATTCGAATGCAAAACTTGATCAAAAGAATTATAGGAATTGGTGTTATTGTTTTACTGATTGTTCTGGCTTTTAAATACTGTCAGTTCAAAAAAGATGACGATTCTGGAATTGACTATAATACCAATTTAATTCAGCAGCAGATTCTTAATGTTGGAAAGCTGGTCGTTACCGAAGGACATTTCTCGGAAGTAATCACCTATAAAAACCAGCAGAAGTATTTAATGAATATGATTTCTTTTGAGAAAAAAGCGCTGATTGTGGTAAATGCAAATGTTACAGTAGCGTACGATCTGCATAAAATGAAATATGACATTGACGAAAAAAATAAAACCATTACGATTTTAAATATTCCGAAAGAAGAAATTACAATAAATCCAGATATTCAGTTTTACGATGTAGAACAAAGTAAGTTGAATCCGTTTACAGGTGATGATTACAATAAAATTAACAAATCTGTAAAAGCAAATCTGGCTAAAAAAATCGAAAATTCTACACTAAAAACCAACGCCCAAAACAGACTAATAAGCGAATTGTCTAAGATTTTAATTATGACCAATTCAATGGGCTGGAAACTGCAATATAACGGAAAAACGATTGAATCCGAAACGGAGTTGAATCAGGATTTGAAGCTTTAGATTTTGTTAAAGCTTCAAAGTGACAAAGTAACAAAGGTTCAGAGTTTTTTATTTTAATTAATTGCCTCCTGCTTTAGCTTGAGGGATTTTTATAAAAAAAGAAAAGGCTTTAGGTAAAACTAATGTTTGGCTAAAGCCTTTGTAGTTAACTTTATTTTTCCTCCAGCTAAGCAGGAGGTAATTCAAAAAAAGATTTAATAAAATTTGCGACTTGGCGTCTTTGCGAAAAAAAAATCAGCAGAATCAGTTTAAATCAACAAAATCTGCGTGAAATAAAAAACATCGCGTCTTAGTGACTTTGTGGCAAATGAGAATTATTAAAAATCAAATCCAATCCACCCGAAATTAAATGGGCAGTTTCAGGTCGTCTTTTTTTCAATTGATCCAGATAAACCAGTACTTCCTGTAAAAGTTGTTTGTCATCAGAATCTTTTAAAAGTTCTGCGATTTCAACCGCTAATAACCAATCATTTGAATGTTCTTTTTTTAGTTTTTCAAACACAGATTGTAAAGTTGTTTTAGATTCTTTATTGGTTCTGATGTTTCGAACGGATGCGTATAAATTCTCTAAATCATCGCGTTCTGAAGTATGTTTTGCTTTAATAGTCTTTGTCGAAGGAACAATATTAATCAAGTCAAAACTATTGACATCGGCTGGACCAGAAAAAGCAGAAATCACTTTTTTACCAATCGCCATATCATAATTGCCCCATTCCGGTTGAAACAAAATCGTTTCGCCGTGAGTGACCGTACAATTTCTAAAACTGATGAGAATAATTTCTCCGTGAAGATTTCGAGATCCAGTAATAATTTCACCTTCCACGATAATGTTGCCTTCAAATTCAAGTTTTACTGTTTCATTTTCTACAATACTGTAAGCCTGTAAATCCTTCGGACTCATATCTTCAATAGCCAGATTGAAACCTTTCAATTTCCCAATCGGACTTCCAAAACCATGAAGATGTGTTAAAGTTCCATGCCCGACTAATTCTTTTTCACGATATGCCAAAGCCGTCTTTCCAGTTGTTTGAATATAAACCGGTTTTCCTTCTTCTTCAATCACATTTGTAAAAACTCCAGAAATCTGTAAACCAGTACTTAACTCAATCGTTCCTAAAGCATTTGACTGAATCAGTTTTTTAATTCCCGATAAACCGCCTGTTCTTAAAGCCATTTTATTGGCAAACTCTTCCAGAATCAAACTTAAATGAGAAAAAGTTGGTGTTACATATAGTTGAGGCTGTAACTGTGTAATGTCAAAATTTTGATTCGCAGCCGAAATATCATACGGGATTTTCTTTACATTATCGGTCATACAATGAGCGCTTTCGCCAATAGAAGAAAGCAATCCGGCGCCGTAAATTTTTGGATTTTCAACAGTTCCAATTAAACCATATTCAACTGTCCACCAATGCAGATTTCTAATTTGAGCCATTTCAGATAATTCGCCCATATCATTTTGTAAATCGGCAACTGCTTTTTCGGCTTCGTCGATTTTTTCCTGCGGTGTATCTTCAGCTTCTTTCAAAATAGAAAGCAAACGAATTGCTTCATACATCTGATAATCTTTATGAGATGAAATCGCTTTACAGCCAATTTCTCCAAAACGTCTTAAATATTCAGCATATTCAGGATTTGCAATAATAGGAGCGTGGCCGGCACCTTCGTGAATAATATCTGGAGCAGGTGTGTATTCGATATGTTCCAATTGTCGAATATCGGATGCAATTACCAAAACATTATAAGCCTGAAATTCCATAAAAGCATTTGGCGGAATAAATCCGTCAACGGCAACTGCGGCCCAGCCAATTTCGCTAAGAATTCGGTTCATGCCATACATACTCGGAATAGAATCGACTTCAATTCCGGTTTTGCGTAAACCTTCCAAATAAGAATGATGCGCTACTTTTGAAAGATAATCCACATTTTTACGCATTACATATCGCCAAACCGCTTGATTTATAGGAGTATAATCACTGTAATCTTGTGGTTTAATAAATTGCTGTAAATGTTTCGGCAATTTCTCTAATAACGGATTGGTTTCAATATTTGGATTCATTTCGAAAACGATGTAGATTAGAATGTAAAATTACGAATTTATGAGTCGATTTTTTATCATTCATCACAAAATTTTTATTCGAAATACTATTTTATTGCGTTTTTGTAGATTTTTAAGCGTTGAAAAAGAAAGCGATTTTAGCAGTCATTATTTTCATAATTTACTTTCTCCATTGCATTTTCATAGCTTTCAATCTCTTTTTTAGTCATTGAAGTTTCTTTTAAATCAATTTTCAACTGCTTTTTAGCATCTGGACTAATCCATAAACCAGAGAAAGTGTTTCCGGTTTTCTTTAAAATGAGAACGCCGCTGAAACCATGTTCTACCATTACAAATTCATTTTCAACTTTTTTATTCTGAGTAATATAAAGCTGAATCCATTTGTTTGATTTATAGCGGTACATTGAAGTGTACATTAAATCTGCCGTACAGGGATTTTCTTCGGTTTTAATATAAATCGTTACAGGTGTTTTTCCATCAAGAGTTCCTTTGTACAAATTAAAAACAGGAGCTTGCTGTGCATTTACATGATTTAAAAAAGAGAAACAGATGGCAAAAAACAGGAATACTTTTTTCATTATACAATTAGTTAGTTACAAATAGGCTTTTATTTGCTTTTCAGCTAAGTCAAATTTATCTAATAAAAAATAGTATTCCAATCGTAATGTCAATATCTTTTAAGATTTCCCTGATGAATTTCTGAGTTCGTTTTCGGCATTTCTAAAATATTCAATTTTGTGGCTGAACATAAAAGCCATATTGGTCGCTCGCATTTTGGCTTCTTCGGTAATTGGACCGGCAAATTGAGAATCGATAGTCGAATTAAAAATAGCAATCCAACGGTCAAAATGAGTTTTATCTACCGGTAATTGTTTGTGCGGAGGAAAAGGAGTTCCAGAATAAGCACGAACATCAAATAAAATTGTCTGCCAGAATCCGTACATTTTTTGAAGATGGGGTTCCCATCTGTCCTGTAATTTATCATTAAAAATGGGACCAATCAAATCGTCTTTACGAACATTTCCATAAAAGCTGTTCACCATTTGTTTTATATCGTCGAGAGTTGAAATATCTTTAAGAGTTTCCATGTTTTTGTGCAATAAAAATGAGCTGTAAAAGTACAACATAAGTTCATGTACATTCCATGATATTTGTCACTAAAACTTAATGTGTTTTTTGCATTTGCTGTAAATAATTATTGTGGTATAGGTCTTCTAATTTATTGGTTTTTAGTGTGTTGGGTATAAGTAAAAAGCATGAGAACTTTTTTTATTGATTTTTTAAATTAAATAATTGATTTTTAAACAGTTATAAAAATTTTAGATAAGTTTTTGTTAAGGTAATTTTTACAATTGATGTGTATTTGTTAAGCTTTAAAAAAAACGATTTCGCTGAAATTGATATAATATTGTGCTGTTTTAATAAAATAATCCTTAATAAATGAGAAAAAATTAATTAACAAAAAATCAAAAAAAAATGCACAAAACTACACAAAAACCTAAAAACCAATTAAAAGCTGTGATATTCTCAATTATTGCAATGCTTTTATGTATTACTAAAGTTAATGCTCAGACTGTTACACCTGTTTTGACAACGGGTGATAAAAGCAGTTTACTGCAGACTCAGGGAACAGTAAATTTCGGAGCCCATTCAGGGACAAATGCTTCTACTGTAACTGTGAATGCTGGAACAACGTATCAAACTATGGATGGTTTCGGCTACACCCTTACTGAGGGAAGCTGTGAAGTCATCAGCGGTATGGCTGCCACACAGCAGAACCAATTGTTAAATGAACTATACAATCCAACAACAGGATTAAACGCCAGTGTAGTTCGTATTAGTATTGGAGCATCAGATTTAAGTAGTTCTTCTTATAGTTATAATGAAACTTCTGGAGATACTAATATGAATAACTTCAGTTTGAATGGTCCGGATTTAACCTATCTAATTCCGATCATAAAAAAAATTCAGCAGATTAATCCTAATATCAAAATTCTCGCAACACCATGGTCTGCACCTAGATGGATGAAAACCAACGGATCTTGGGTTGGAGGAAGTCTGCAGACACAATACTATGCCGCTTATGCCAGGTATTTTGTAAAATACCTTCAAGCTATGCAGGCGCAGGGAATTCCTATTTGGGCAATTACACCTCAAAACGAACCTGAAAACCCTAATAATGAACCAAGTATGTTGATGAATTCTACAGAGCAAAAGAATTTTATTAATCAACAGCTTGGCCCTCAAATGGCATCTGCTGGTTTTGGAAATGTGAAAATTATAGCTTTCGATCATAACTGTGATAATACGGCTTACCCAATTGATGTTCTTAATAATAGTTCTTATGTTGATGGAGCAGCATTTCACTTGTATTTAGGAAATATCTCTGCAATGTCTACAGTAAAAAATTCTACGAATAAAAACGTTTATTTTACAGAACAATATACAGGTTCTGGCGGAAACTTTGGCGGTGACTTTGGCTGGCATATGCAGAACGTAGTAATTGGAAGTACTAATAATTGGTCTAAGACCGTTTTAGAATGGAATGCTGCTAATAATTCAAGTTTAGGCCCACGTACTCCAGGCGGATGCAATACTTGTTTAGGCGCTATAACAGTAAATAACAGTACAAGTTATACTAAAAATGTGGCATTTTATATTATTGGACAAATTTCAAAATTTGTAAAACCCGGAGCAGTACGAATTGGATCTTCAAGCACAAACGGAAGTATTCAATCAGTTGCTTTTAAAAATCCTGATGGTTCAACAGCACTTGTGGTGTACAATTCAGGATCATCAAATACTATAAAAGTAGTTTCAGGATCATCGGCATTTAATTACACAATTCCAGGCTCAGCAGCCGTTACTTTTACATGGGGAGCAGGTACACCGCCTCCAACAGGTTTTCCGGGATATTATAATATCATTTCAAGAAACAGTAATAAAGGACTTGATGTAGCAGATAATTCAACAGTAAGCGGCGGTAGAATCCAGCAGTATGATATTACAAATGGAGGAGGAAATAACCAGCGCTGGAAATTTGTTTCTGACGGAGCAGGAAATTATTACATTATAGTTAAATCGACAGGAATGTATCTTGCAGTTGAAAATAATGGAACAGCAAATGGACTGAAAGTACAGCAAAGAACTTTCGCTAATTCGAATGAATTTAAATGGACTGTTGCTAGTCTTGGCGGAGGATATTATAAAATTACCAACGTTAACACAGGTAAATCTCTTGATGTTGAAAACGTTTCTACAGCAAATGGAGCAAATATTCAGGTTTGGGATTATACAGGAGGACTGAATCAGCAGTGGCAGTTTGTTCAAGTTGAATCTACAGCCAAAAAAGCGTTGGCAATAACCGATGAAAATGAAAGTACAGTTGATATGGTGGTTTTTATTGATGAAGTAAGCGATCATTTAAAAATTGATACCAACCATGAAGGAAATGCAGAAGTACAGATTTTCAATGTAGGCGGACAGTCTGTTTTAAAGAAAGACGTGAATTTTGTAAAAGGAAACATTTCTGAAATTGAAGTTTCAAGACTTCCAAAAGGCGTTTACATTGTGAGAGTAAATGACAATCAAGGTTCTTATTCTAAAAAAGTCATTAAGCAATAAATTACAAATCTAGAATTCAATTAGTAATTTTATATTTGATTTTTAAAAGGCTGTCATAAGTATTTGACAGCCTTTTATGTTTTTTATCCAATTAATTGTGTAAACAAATCCTGATTGTCATTTAGGTATTGAAATTCAAAACCATTTTGAGTCATATTCATTTTGATGGCCATAATATCGTTTTTGTTTTTCAGCTCTAATCCTACGACAACAGAACCTACTTCACGGTTGTTTTTCTTATGAAACTGGAAATATGTAATATCATCATCCGGACCTAAAATATTATTGACAAATTCTTTTAAAGCGCCCGGACGCTGCGGAAACTGAATCATAAAATAATGCATTAAACCTTCATAAAGTAACGATCGTTCTTTAATTTCGGCAGTTCTTTCGATGTCATTATTACTTCCGCTCACAATGCAGACCACATTTTTTCCTTTGATTTTATCTTTATAAAAATCCAAAGCCGCGATCGTTAAAGCGCCAGCAGGTTCTACTACCATTGCTTCTTCATTATACAATCTTAAAATCGTGGTGCAGACTTTTCCTTCGGGAACCAAAATCACATCTTCTAAATTATAACGGCAAATTTCAAAAGTTTTATCGCCGACTTGTTTTACAGCGGCACCATCTACAAATTTATCAATTGTTTGTAAAGGGGTATTTTTATTTTCTTCAATGGAAGTTTTCATCGAAGGAGCTCCTTTTGGTTCCACTCCAATAATTTTAGTATGCGGACTTAAATGTTTAAAAACTTCCGATAAGCCCGAAGCTAATCCGCCGCCGCCAATGGGAACAAAAACATAATCGATTGGTTCTTTAAAACTTTCTAAGATTTCTAATCCCACAGTTCCTTGTCCAGCGATTACTTTTTCGTCATCAAAAGGATGAATAAAAGTTTTATGATTTTTGATGGCATCAGCCGTTGCAGAAGCATAAGCATCATCAAAAGTATCTCCCGTTAAAACAATTTCTACAAACGATTTTCCAAATAATTGAACTTGTTTTACTTTTTGTTTTGGAGTGGTTTTCGGCATGTAAATTTTACCGTGAATCTTTAGAAGATTGCAAGAATAAGCAACACCTTGTGCATGATTTCCAGCACTGGCACAGACGATTCCGTTTGCTTTTTCTTTTTCATTTAACGAAGAAATCTTATGGTACGCACCCCGAATTTTATACGAACGAACAATTTGTAAATCTTCTCTTTTTAATAAAATAGTCGATTCAAATTCGTCTGAAAGATTAAGGTTTTGTGTTAAAGGCGTCGCCGCAACTACATCTTCAAGCTGCTTTTTGGCGTTAAGTACTTCGTTGAATAAATCCATTTTGTTTGTTTTTCTGTCCCGAATTACACCAATTGAACTAATTTTTATTTTTAATTAAAAAGTAAAATGGTGAAAATTGGTACAATTCGGCGCTAATATTAAATTTCGTTTAAAATAAAAAACCTCCCGAGTTGGGAGGTTTATAAATTATATTTTACATACTGATATAACACCTCGCCATTACTGCTGAATTGCAATAATGCTAATAATAGCGATAATAATGTTAGTATAGTTTGTCATTTTAACTAATTGAATAGCAAAAATAGATAATTATTTTTTAACCGGCGGATATTGAGCTAAAATTTTGTTTACGAACTCAGCTACTTTCTCGTCTTTTTTGTCAACGTTTTTAGTTAAAGTTCCCTGACCTTCACCCTGCCAGATCATTTCTTTCTTTTTGGCATCGATTAAGTCAATATATAATGTGCCTTCAGTAGAAGTTGAAACAGAAGTCTGGTTACCGTACATCAACCACGGATTCCAACCCCAGCCCCAGCCATAACCCCAGCCAGCATTAAATTGATTTACATTTACCTGCTCTCTTGATTTGGTAAAAATGTTGACTAATAAATCAGGATTGTCACTTTTGGTTAAACCTTTAGCCTGCATTTCATTGTCGATGGCGTGAAGAATACGTCTTTTATCCAAATCAGAAACCTCGACCTTATCAATTCCGGGCTTAAAGAAAGCATACGTTTTATAGGGCGCAAAATCGACTGTTTTGTCATAGTCAGAATATACAGTTATACTGCTGCAAGAAGAAAGAATCAAAAGCAGCAAAATCGGAACTAATTTGAATGTTTTCATATTATTAAGAATTAAATGTTCTGTTTTAGTTTAAAGCAGACTTTCATCAACTAGGTTGGGTAAAGTTACTTTTAATAATGGCTCAACTTCCATTGCTCTTTTTATAGCAAAAACAGCACCTTCATTTCGAGCCCAGCTTCGTCTTGAAATTCCGTTGTTAACATCCCAGAAAAGCATTGATGCTAAACGTTTTGAAGCCTCTGTAGAACCATCAAGAACCATACCAAATCCGCCGTTTATAACCTCTCCCCAGCCAACGCCACCACCATTATGAATAGAAACCCAAGTTGCTCCTCTAAAGCTATCTCCAATCACATTGTGAATCGCCATATCGGCTGTAAAACGTGATCCATCATAAATGTTTGAAGTTTCTCTGTAAGGCGAGTCAGTTCCGGAAACGTCGTGATGATCGCGCCCTAAAACCACAGCGCCAATTTCACCTTTTGCAATGGCTTGATTAAAGGCTTCAGCAATCTTGATTCTTCCTTCTGCATCAGCATATAAAATACGAGCTTGTGAACCTACAACCAGTTTGTTTTCCTGCGCACCTTTAATCCATTTAATGTTATCCTGCATTTGCTGCTGAATTTCATTTGGAGCAGTTTCGGCCATTTTTTCTAAAACTTCACACGCAATGGCATCTGTTTTTAATAAATCTTCCGGTTTACCCGAAGTACAAACCCAACGGAAAGGACCAAATCCGTAATCGAAACACATTGGTCCCATAATATCCTGAACGTAACTTGGATATTTAAAATCGATATTGTTTTCTGCCATTACATCTGCACCAGCGCGAGAAGCTTCTAATAAAAAGGCATTTCCGTAATCAAAGAAATACGTTCCTTTTGCAGTATGTTTGTTGATAGCATCCGCATGACGGCGTAAACTTTCTTGAACTTTTTCTTTGAATAAATCAGGATTTTCAGCCATCATTTTGTTGGCGTCTTCAAACGAAATTCCAACCGGATAATAACCTCCAGCCCATGGATTGTGAAGCGAAGTCTGATCTGAACCTAAATCAATTTTGATATTTTCCTGATCGAAACGTTCCCAAACATCGACCACATTTCCTAAATAAGCAATCGAAACGGTTTCTTTTTTGGCTTTCGCCGAATTTACTCTGGCAACCAATTCATCCGTAGAAGTCACCACTTCATTAATCCATCCTTGTTCGTGACGGATTTTAGTGATCTTCGGATTTACTTCGGCACATACCGTAATACAGCCTGCTATATTCCCAGCTTTTGGCTGTGCACCCGACATACCGCCAAGGCCAGAAGTGACAAATAAACTTCCTTCTGGATTTTGTTTTATTTTTCTAAAACCATTTAAAACCGTAATCGTAGTTCCATGGACAATTCCCTGCGGTCCGATATACATATAACTTCCTGCCGTCATTTGTCCGTATTGCGAAACCCCAAGAGCATTCATTTTTTCCCAATCGTCAGGTTTGGAATAATTGGGGATCACCATTCCGTTTGTTACGACCACTCTCGGCGCTTCTTTATGAGAAGGAAATAATCCCATTGGATGTCCAGAATACATCGTTAAAGTCTGCTCATCGGTCATTTCAGACAAATATTGCATGGTCAATAAATACTGCGCCCAGTTTTGGAACACAGCTCCATTTCCGCCATATGTAATCAATTCGTGTGGATGCTGTGCCACCGCATAATCCAAATTGTTCTGGATCATGTGCATAATCGCTTTTGCCTGCAATGACTTTCCTGGATATTCATCAATTGGTCTTGCGTACATTTTATAATCTGGGCGAAGACGATACATATAAATACGCCCGTAAGTTTCTAATTCTTCCGAAAATTCAGGAAGCAATTCAGCGTGGTGTTTTGGATCGAAATAACGCAATGCATTTTTTAGCGCCAGCTTTTTTTCTTCTGCCGAAAGGATTTCTTTTCGTTTCGGAGCATGATTAATAGCTGGATCGTAAGCCTGCTTTGGAGGTAATATAGAAGGTATTCCTTGTTGTATTTGTTCTTTGAAAGTCATTTTCTTTTAAGGTGCTGAGTTGCTTTTTTTAAAGATACTAAGTTGCTAAGGTTCTAAGCTACTAAGGTATTCTTGTTAGATTAACAACAGATTAATTTTAGTGTTTAAATTATGTCGCCCCGCTGGGGCTTAATGTGACGGGATGTTAATTAATGCTATAAATATGTCGCTCCTAATGGAGCTAATAAAACATTCCATTCCCAATAAAAAGCCTTAGAAAGGCGAAATACTTATAGAAAATAATTAATGATCAACCTAAAAGCTCCAGCGGAGCGAAATATTAATCGTTACAATTAGATTTTCAATTTGCGTTTGGGATTTAAAATTTAAAAATTGAAATTTATTTTTAATTATCTAATTTTCAAATTGTCACATTTTCTAATTAAAAAAACTAGGGATAACGGATATCCGACCTATGATAGGATTTGTGGATTTTAATCCTGAATTTTTGTGAATGGATATCCATTTTATGATTTTAGATTGTTGGTTTTAGATTGGAATTTGGAATTTAAAATTTGGAATTTTGCTTAATTATCTAATTTTCAAATTGACACATTATCTAATTCCCTTTCTTTCTGATTTCTCCTGTTCTTTTGTCAAAACCATATGGACAATGACGACAACCGCTTTTGCAGCAGTAACCACGTTTTAAATGATATTTTTCAGTAAAGCATTTGTAACCTTCGGGTGTATAGTAAAAATCTTCGCCTTCGATTAATTTATTTTCATTACTTTGCTCTTTCATAAATCTGCTTCGGGTTCTTTTTCGAATAATTAAAATCAAAAATAAAAATATTTGATTATGATTTTATTCAAATCGAACAATTTTATAGCTACAAATTTATAAATTTTACAGCCAATGTTTCTGATTGTTGCTAAATATTTAATTCCGAAAGGATATCGAGGAATGGCTGTATTTCCGTTTATTGTGATGAAATATGATTTTGATAAAAGAAATGAAACTTTTGTTAATCATGAAAAAATACATTTAAGACAGCAAATTGAATTACTCATTCTTCCATTTTTTATTTGGTATATTTTGGAATTTATTATTCGTTTAATTCAGTACCAAAACAAAGATTTGGCGTATCGAAATATTAGTTTTGAAAGAGAAGCCTACACAAAAGAAACCGATTTGAATTATCTAAAAAACCGATCTTTTTTTCAGTTTCTAAAGTATATCAAGCAATGAACTTTAAGATATTAAAAATGAATTATCCCTTTTGACTTTTGACTTTCCAACTAAAAAAATGAATCCAGTTTTCAATCAATCCCTAAATATTCAATTTCCGAATGATATTTCGCTGACAATAAAGCGTGAAGATCTCATTCATCCTTTTGTTTCTGGAAATAAATTCAGAAAACTAAAATACAATCTGCTTCAGGCGAAAGCCGGAAACAAAGACACTTTATTGACTTTCGGTGGAGCATTTTCCAATCATATTGCCGCTGTAGCTTATGCGGGAAAAGAGCAAGGATTTAAAACTATAGGAATCATTCGCGGAGACGAACTTTTTGATAAAATAGAAGAAAATCCAACTCTGAAATTTGCGCAGGAAAACGGAATGCAATTCGACTTTATTTCGAGAGAAGAATATCGTTTAAAAAGTGAAATTTCATTTATAGAAAAACTAAAAAATAAGTTTGGAGATTTTTATCTTGTTCCTGAAGGCGGTACAAATGAATTGGCTGTAAAAGGATGCGAAGAGATTTTGACAGGCGAAGATTCGGTTTTTGATTACGTTTGCTGTGCAGTTGGAACTGGCGGCACGATTTCGGGATTAATTAATAGTTCGCTTCAAAATCAGAAAATTTTGGGTTTTCCAGCGTTAAAAGGTGACTTTTTAAACGATGAAATTCGTATTTTTGCAAAAAAAGATAACTGGAATTTAATTTCTGACTATCATTTTGGAGGTTATGGCAAGATAAATTTAGAATTAATTGAATTTATTAATGCTTTTTTTGAAAAGAATAAAGTGCCTTTAGATCCAATTTATACAGGAAAGATGGTTTTTGGCGTTATAGATTTAATCAGCAAAAATTATTTTCCTGCACATTCAAAAATTTTACTCATTCACACAGGCGGATTGCAGGGAATTGACGGAATGAATATAAAGTTGAAGCAGAAGAAATTACCAATACTCAAAACCAATGATTAAAAAAATTGTATTACTTCTCGTAATATTAGCTTTAGCAAGCTGCTCGTCTAGTAAGCCTGCCATCGCGACGACTAAAAAAGCGGCAGCAGTTCAATCTCGAACAGCTTCAACAAAAAGAAGTACTCCTGCTAAGCCAATTGCCAAAAATTATCCTTCTACAAATAATACAACTGAAGTTATTCAATCTACTTCGAAAACCGTTGTTACCAGTGATTTAATTAATAATTATGTGTTGCAGTACAAAGATATTGCAATGGGAAACATGAAAACGTACGGAATTCCTGCGAGTATTATTTTAGCGCAAGGAATTTTAGAATCGGGTGCGGGTAGAGGAGATTTAGCGGTAGATGCTAATAATCATTTTGGAATAAAATGCCATAATGATTGGTTGGGAGAAAGCGTTCGTCATGATGATGATTCGGCTCAGGAATGTTTTAGAAAATATAGAGAGGCTTCGGAATCGTATAGAGATCACGCTTTGTTTTTAGTTGGTAAAAAGCGATACGCTACTTTATTTACTTACGAAAAAGACGATTACAAAGCTTGGGCAAAAGGATTGAGAGCAGCAGGTTATGCCACAGATCCGAAATATCCTGATAAGTTAATCAGTTATATCGAACGTTACAATCTCCATCAATACGATTGTCAGGTTACGGGAAGAAACTATGTTCCTATTAATACTTCGGCTCCAGCAAGAAGTTCATCTTCAGTGGCTAATTCCGATCTAAAGATTAATATGGGATCAAATGATCCAAATTTATACGAAGTTCAAAAAGGTGATACTTTGTACTCTATTTCAAAGAAATTCAATTTATTAGTTGATGATTTAAAGCAGAAAAATAATCTGACTGATAATGCGATTTCGATAGGGCAGAGGTTAAAAGTTAAGTGAGTTTCAGTCGCAGTCTCAGTTTTCAGTTTGGATAATGAAGAAGAAAATTTCAGTTTTGAGTTTAATTTTTGGGATAGTTTTAACCATCAGACTTTTTTGTGGAGTTTATGAACATGATGAATTTGCAGAAACAAACTTTTTTATAAAACATCGGCCAACTTGGAAATGGAGATTTTATTCTCCAATAGGTATGTCTGATATGAAAATAGAAGAACTTTCAAAAGAAAGACAAATAGAACAACAATATTTCAATGAGTTTATAACAGACCAAGGTTTAAGCAGATAATTAAATCTAAAGTCTAAAATCAGAAATCTAAAATTATAATGTTATATAAAAGAAGTAGTCAGCTTTTTGCTGAAGCAGAAAAAGTAATTCCGGGAGGAGTAAATTCACCAGTAAGAGCATTTAAAGCCGTTGGCGGAACTCCGATTTTTGTAAAAAGTGCAAAAGGCGCTTATTTGTATGATGAAGACGGAAATAAATTAATCGATTATATTAACTCTTGGGGACCAATGGTTTTAGGTCATGCATATCAGCCGGTTGTTGATGCTGTGATTGAGAAAGCAAAATTAGGAACTTCATTTGGTATGCCAACAGAATTGGAAACAGAAATCGCAGCCTTGGCCGTTTCTATGGTTCCAAATATTGATAAAATACGTTTTGTAAATTCAGGTACAGAAGCTTGTATGAGTGCAATTCGCTTAGCTCGCGGATTTACAAAAAGAGATAAAATTGTAAAGTTCGCAGGTTGTTACCACGGGCATTCAGATTCATTTTTGATTCAGGCGGGAAGTGGAGCGGTTACTTTTGGTTCGCCAAATAGCCCTGGAGTTACAGAAGGAACTGCAAAAGATACTTTGTTAGCCAAATACAATGATTTAGAGAATGTAAAAACACTGGTAGAAGCGAATAAAGGAGAAATTGCTGCCATTATTATTGAAGCCGTTGCAGGAAATATGGGCTGTATTCCGCCTCAAGAAGGCTTCTTGCAAGGTTTAAGAGATTTGTGTACTGCAAACGGAATCTTATTGATTTTTGATGAGGTAATGACAGGTTTCCGTTTAGCTCGCGGTGGTGTTCAGGAATTGTATGGAATTGATGCTGATATCGTGACTTTCGGAAAAGTTATTGGTGGTGGACTTCCGGTTGGAGCTTTCGCGGCACGTGAAGAAATCATGAATTATTTAGCGCCTCTTGGACCAGTTTACCAAGCCGGGACATTATCTGGAAATCCGTTAGCAATGGCTGCTGGATTGGCAATGTTGAAAGCACTTGATTCAGACAGAGAAATTTTTACTCGTTTGGAAGAAAAAACAGCTTATCTAGAAGCTGGAATCGATAGAGTTTTAAAAGCGAATAATGTTGTTTTTACCATCAATAGAGTTGGTTCTATGATTTCGGTTCACTTTGATGCAAATCCAGTAACCGATTTCCAAACGGCTGCAAAAGGAGATAACGAAACGTTTAAAAAATTCTTCCACGGATTATTGCAAGAAGGCGTTTACATCGCGCCATCTGCATACGAAACGTGGTTTATTACCGATGCATTGACGTACGAAGATTTAGATTTTACAATTAATGCAATTGATAAAGTATCAAAATCATTTTAATAAAAAAGGAGGCTTTAAGCCTCCTTTTATTTTTTATAATCTAGATTATTTTTTGTCTTTTCTGTGTTCTTTCATTTTGTTTTTATGCTCTTTTTTAATTGCAGTCCATTTTGTGTATTGGTCAGCAGTTAAAATCGATTTCATTTTGGCGTCATAAGCTTTGTGGTCTTCTTCCATTTGTTTTTTCATAGCTTTCTTTTCAGCGTCGGTTGATGGAACACCAGAATCTTTTCTGCTTTTTTTAAGCATCGCCATTTTTGTGCTTCTGTCAGATAAAAGTTCACTTACTTGTTTTTGCTGATCTGCATTCAAGTTTAAATCTGTTGTCAGTTTCTGTAAATGCTCTTTATTACGTTCCTCAGGTGATTTATGCTCTTTACCTTTATGCTCGTGTTTACGCTCTTCTTTTAAAGCAGTCCATTTTTTATATTGATCAGCATTTAAAATAGATTTCATTTTAGCATCATTAGCTTCTTTCTCAGCATCCATCTGTTTTTTGAAAGCTACTTTTTCTTCAGGAGTAGGGGTTGTTTTGCTGTCTTTGCGAGTTTGTTTGAATTTTTCAACTTTCGCACTTCTTTCGGCAATAAGCTGTTTTACTTGTTCCTGTTGTTTTTTATCTAAATTTAAATCAGCAGTTAATTTTTGTAAATGCTTTTCGTTACGTTGTTCTGGAGTTAGTTTTTCTCTTTGATCACGTGTCGGTTTCTGATTAACGTCTTGTGCAAAACTTATCATTCCCACGAATAATAAAGCTGCGATAAATACTTTTTTCATAATTGTTTTTTTTAAAGGTTTATGCCATTTAGACTTCAACAGATTTATTAAGTTTAATGAGATTGTCAGATTTATCTTTTATTTAACAGAAGTTATTAATGAAAACCTAAATCGGTTTCAATAAAAAAGAGGCTTTAACGGCCTCTTTTTCTAAAGTATTTTAGTTTTTATCTTTTCGATATTCTCTTATTCTATCTTTAGCTTTTTCCTTGTTTTCTTCCTGAATAGATTTCCATTTTGTATACTGGTCAGCATTCAAAATAGATTTCATTTTAGCATCATTGGCTTCTTTTTCAGCTTTTAATTCATTTCTAAAAGCTTCTCTTTCTGATGCAGTTGGCTTAACGTCGCTATCTTTTTGCGCCTCTCGAGCTTCTCTTAATTTTTCAACTTTTGCACTTCTGTCTGCTAAAAGCTGTTTAACCTGCGCCTGCTGATTAGCATCAAGATTTAATTCTGTAGTTAATTTTTGTAATTGTTTCTCGTTGCGCTGTTCAGGAGTAAGTCTTTCTTTTTTGTCTTGTGCAAAACCTGCTATTCCAACAAATAGCATAGCTGCGATTAATAGTTTTTTCATGATTTATTTCTTTAAAGGTTATGTGGCTTAGATATCTTTTTTATCAATAGGTTTAATCTGACTTTTGAAAATATTTTCTTATTTTTAGGGTATCAACAAATTATAATCTCAAGTTATAATCTCAAGAATCAATCATTATGAGTTTAGCGAGTACTTCCACTAGAAATAAAATTGCTTTTTTCTCAACACAGCCTTATGATAAAACTTTCTTCAATAGATACAATGAAGATTTCGGTTTTCAATTGGACTTTTTTGAAACACAGTTAAATCAGCAGACTGCTGCTTTAATTGAAGAATGTGAGATAGTTTGTGTTTTTGTAAATGATATAGTAAACGAAGCTGTAATAAAACAATTGGCAGAGAAAAACGTAAAAATAATTGCCTTGCGCTGTGCCGGTTTTAATAATGTTGATTTAGAAGCGGCGAAAAAATATAACCTCAAAGTTTGCCGAGTTCCGGCGTATTCTCCACAAGCAGTTGCGGAACATGCAATGGCAATGATTTTGACTTTAAACAGAAAAACACATAAAGCATACAATAGAGTAAGAGAACAGAATTTCTCTTTAAACGGATTATTAGGTTTTGATTTGTATGGAAAAACAATCGGAATTATTGGAACGGGAAACATAGGAAAAGCTTTTGCGAAGATTGTATTAGGTTTCGGCTGTAAAGTTTTGGCTTATGATATTGTCGAAAATGATGAAATGATACGAGATGGTGTTTCTTTTGTGAGCTTAGAGGAAATCTTTAAATCAAGCGATATTATTTCGCTTCATTGTCCGCTGAATGATCAGACAAAACATGTTATCAACAAAACCTCTATTTCGTTTATGAAAGAAAATGTGATGATAATCAATACAAGCCGAGGCGGGTTAATAGAAACGGCTTGTGTTATTGAAGGTTTAAAAGAAGGTAAAATTGGTTATCTCGGAATTGATGTTTACGAACAGGAAGAGAAATTGTTCTTTAGAGATTTATCGGCAGATATTATTCAAGACGACGCGATTCAGCGTTTAATGAGTTTTCCGAACGTTTTGGTAACCGCACATCAGGCGTTTTTTACCAACGAAGCTTTAACGCAGATTGCCTTGGTGACTTTCAATAATATTAAATCTCTTTTGGAGCAGAATGATATTGAAAACAAAGCTGCATTATTAGTTTAGCGTATAATTAAATGAAATCAGATTATGAAAAATAAAATTCTAATTCTAATAGGAATTTTGGCATTTTATTCCTGTCAAAATAAGAATGATTCAAAGAATATTGTAAAGACAATTGTTCAAGATACATTGTCTAAAACATTGGGAGGAACGGCAGATTTAAGCAACGTTCCCACAAAAGATGACAAAGAAGTTGAGTTAATCAGAAAACAATTAAAAGTGTTGTTGAAAAATGATCTTAAGACGATATCCAAAGAAGACCGTTATTTTTATTACGAAGCTTTCGATTTAAACAACGATCAGAATAATGAATATTTTGTAGGTTTCTCAAATTCCTATTTCTGCGGAAGCGGTGGCTGCTCAGGATATATTTTGAATTCTGATGGCTCTTTAATTAATTCGTTTACTGTAACGGATTTTCCAATGTTAGTGACTACATCAACTACTGAAAAATTTTATGATTTATTGATAAAAAGTGGTGGATTATATCATTTGGTAAAAATGAAAAACGGAAAATATCCATCAAATCCTTCTGTTGAAGAAAAATGGAAAGGAGATATTCCTAAAGAAAGTACAAAGGTGCTGGATATTTATGACAAGAAATTAGAGAAGTATTCGTTTTAAAAAGCAATAAAAAACCCGACAGATTTTTAAAATCTGTCGGGTTTGAAATATTATAAAATCCAATTGGAATTTGTATTTTTTAAGATTGGAATTTAGCCAACAAGTTCCACAAATTTAAACTCACCGTCAACAACAACTTTAGTCAAACCGTGTTTCGATAAATTTTTCATAGATGCATCCCATTTCTTACCGCTTAAATTAGCCGTAATTTTTAACTGCTGAAGATCCATTTTGTCTTCATTTTTTTTCAACAAATCTACAATAAACTTCTCTTCATCAGAAAGTTCAATCTGAGCTAATTTTTTCTCAGGACGCATTTGTGGGAATAATAAAACTTCCTGTATAGAAGCATTATTTGTTAAATACATAATCAAACGATCCATTCCAATTCCCATTCCAGAAGTTGGAGGCATACCGTACTCAAGTGCTCTTAAGAAATCCTCGTCGATAATTCCGTTTGCTTCATCATCACCTTTTGCAGCCAAACGCATTTGATCTTCAAAACGCTCTCTTTGGTCAATTGGGTCATTTAATTCAGAATACGCATTTGCGATTTCTTTACCGCAAACCATTAATTCAAAACGTTCTGTCAAATCTGGATTATCGCGGTGCTCTTTACAAAGCGGAGACATTTCTTTTGGATAATCTGTAATGAAAGTTGGCTGAATATAATTTCCTTCACATTTCGCTCCAAAAATCTCATCGATCAATTTTCCTTTACCCATTGTTTCGTCAACCTCGATTCCCATTCCGCGTGCTGCTTCAAACAATTCTTGTTCGGTTTTACCAGAAATATCAAAACCAGTAAAATGTTTGATAGAATCGGTCATCGTAACACGAGCGTAAGGCGCTTTAAAGTTGATTTTGTGATCGCCAAAAGTAACTTCACTAGTTCCGTTTACGGCAATTGCACAATGCTCTAATAAACCTTCTGCAAATTCCATCATCCAGTTGTAGTCTTTGTAAGCCACATATATTTCCATTGCGGTAAACTCTGGATTATGCGTTCTGTCCATTCCTTCGTTACGGAAGTTTCTGGAGAACTCATAAACACCTTCAAATCCACCCACAATTAATCTTTTCAAATACAATTCGTTTGCAATACGCATATAAAGCGGAATATCAAGCGAGTTGTGGTGCGTAATAAATGGACGCGCAGAAGCTCCACCAGGAATTGATTGTAAAACTGGAGTGTCAACTTCTAAATATCCTGCATCGTTAAAATAACCACGCATTGCCGTAAATAACTTGGTACGTTTAATAAAAGTTTCTTTAACCTGAGGATTTACCGTTAAATCTACATAACGCATTCTGTAACGCAATTCAGCATCGTTAAACGCATCGTGTACATTTCCTTCTTCGTCAACTTTTGGCAATGGTAACGGACGTAATGTTTTACTCAAGAAAGTAAAACCACTTACACGAATACATTTTGCACCAACTTGTGTCGTAAACAATTCCCCTTCAATACCAATAAAATCACCTAAATCGGTTAATTTTTTGAAAACTTGGTTGTATAAAGTTTTATCGTCGCCTTCACACAAAACATCACGGTTTACGTACAATTGAATACGTCCTTCACTGTCTTGTAACTCAGCAAAACAAGCTTTACCTTGATCACGAACACTCATCAAACGTCCTGCAACGATAACCTTCTTACCTTCTTCAAATGACTCCTTTATCTGCTTAGATGTATGATTTACAGGAAAAAGATTAGCTGGATAAGGATTAATACCTAAGTTGCGTAAGTTTTGAAGTTTTTCTCTTCTGATGATTTCTTGTTCTGATAATGCCATTTTTGCTCTATTTTTTTAAGTGTGCAAAGATAAAGAAAAGAATGTAGATTTTAGAATGCAGATTTTAGATTTTTTGCAGCATCAAATTATTGGGTTTCAATGACCTTTAGTCCCGCTATCCGCTTGTATCTTTTCCTTGCTAAAGAAGCAAGAAAAAGGATACCGCTTCTATCGGGGCTAGATTAGAAATTTTCGATTTCATAAACCATTTTTGTTGTAAAGCAACGAAGAAACTTAGTGCCTACGTACCTTAGCCTCTTAGAGCCTTAAAAATAAAAAAGTTCGTATCTTTGATAAAAAAATGTAAACGATGAAATTATATAAATTATTAAGTTTTTCTTTTCTATTAGCAACTTTAACAAGCTGCACTTTCACTGAAAATATTTATATTAATGATAACGGAACTGGGAAATTTTCTGTCGATATGGACGGTTCTGCTTTAATGGAAATGGCTGGGGATCAAATTGGTAACCAGATGGGCGCTAACGCTAAAAAAGATATCGACTCTACTTTTACTTTCAAACAATTATTTGCTGAGAAAAAAGACAGTATCGCTAAATTATCACCGGATGTTCAAAAAGAACTTAAAAAACTGGAAAACTTTGTAGTGACAACAAAAATGAGTTCAGAAAAGAAACAGTTTTTAATGACAATGGCAACAGATTTTAAAAATGTAAATGAACTTCAGGATATTTTACAAACGGCAAGCTCACTTCAAAAACTAGAAGGAGGAGCAAATGCAAACCCGCTGGGAAGTGGCTTTGGTGATAACAAAAGCAAATTAAGTTACACGTATGACGGAAAGAAATTTACCAGAAAAGCTGTAATTGATCAGCAAAAATTAGCAGCAAAGGCAAAAGATTCGGCTGCAGATATGTCAAAAATGATTTTTGCATCATCCAATTATATTGTGAAATACCATTTTCCAAAAAAGATTAAGAAAGTTTCTAATCCAAATGCGTTGTTTAGCGACGATCGAAAATCAATTACAATTCAATACCCTTTTACGGATTATATGGAGAATCCGGACAAACTTAACTTTGATGTTGAGTTTGAAAAATAATCAAAATGAATAAAAAAATTCAACTTCAGGATCTGGGAAAAAGAGATTATAAATCAACTTGGGAATATCAAGAAGAGATTTTTAAAGATATTGTTGATTTAAAAATCAAGAACAGAAGAGAAGAATTAAATCTGCCAACACCCAATTATTTATTATTTGTTGAGCATCCGCATGTGTATACTTTAGGCAAAAGCGGCGATCTGGAAAACTTATTATTAAACGAAAAACAATTAGAAGCCAAAGGAGCGACTTTTTATAAAATCAATCGTGGCGGCGACATTACATATCACGGGCCTGGACAAATTGTAGGCTATCCTATTTTAGATTTGGAAAATTTCTTTACGGATATTCATAAATACCTGCGTTTGCTCGAAGAATCTATTATTCTAACATTGGCAGAATACGGATTGGAATCGGGCAGAAGCGAAGGAGAAACGGGTGTTTGGCTGGGTGTAGGAACTCCGTTTGCACGTAAAATCTGCGCGATGGGAGTTCGAGCTTCACGCTGGGTAACCATGCACGGATTCGCTTTAAATGTAAATGTCGATTTAGGCTATTTTGATAATATCATTCCGTGTGGTATTCGAGGAAAAGGAGTTACTTCTTTACAAGTCGAACTTGGTGTGGAAAAAGTAGATGAGGAAGAAGTAAAATCCAAAATTGTCAAACATTTTAAAGATTTGTTTGAAGCCGAATTTGTTTAAAAAACTTCAAAATATAAACCGTTTCAGATGCATGTTTGAAACGGTTTTTTCTTTTTCTTTAAATAATTCAGATGCTTTTCTTAAGCAGCAGCAGAAATTTTAAAATATAATACAGCGTAAGATTTAGACATAAAATCGCATTTTGAGAAAAATATATTCGAAAAATGTAAAAAAGAGTTCCCAAAAGTTAAGATTTTGAAGGGATGACAAATTACAGAGTATACTGGTTTTGTTGTTGTATTTATACTAAATTTGGTTGTGTTGTTATGAAATCCCAATTATTTTAATGAAAATGCTTATGAGAAAAATTTACTTACTCTGTTTCCTTTTTGTACTTAGCGGTCTTTCTGCCCAAAAGAAAGATAAATTATATCCCATTACGATTTATGAAAAAGCATGGCAGGAAAAGAATAATGATGCCAGACTAAAACTTATAAAATCTATTTGGTTAGAAGACAGTACTTTTGAAGATCCATCGGCATCTATAAAAGGAATTACGGCATTTAATAATGTGATAGCTGAATTTTACAAAAAAAATCCAGATGCGGTTTTAACCTCAGGAGCCAAAGTTGTAAAAGACAATTATGTAACTTGGGAATGGAAAGTTCTGGATTCAAAAAGCAATGTTATTATGACTGGGCGTGATTTTGCCAGATTAAACGGAAAAGGTCAGGTGAGTAAAATTATTGGTTTTTGGGACAAAGAAGTAACAATGTCTGAAGCGGACGCTTTAAAAAAGCTCGAATCAGAAAATTTTAATGTCGTGGCTCAATATTTTGAATCTGTTTTTAAAACTAAAGATTTCATTAAAATGTCGGCATTAATCGAAGACGGAGCGATTTATAATCAGGCAGAAGGACTTCCATATGGCGGAACCTATACAGGATTTACAGAATGGACTAAAATGTTTACAAAGTCGGCTGAATTCTTTAGTTTGGAAGTAGAAAAAGAACCAACTTATTTTAGTGACGCTTCTAAAAATGAAGTCATTATTTATTTCACTATAAAATGTACTGCTAAAAAATCAGGCAAATCACTTTCAATGCCTATTTCAGAACACTTTGATTTGAAAAACGGAAAAATTACGGCAATAAGACCATTTTATTTTGATACGAAACAATTTGCAGAGTTTTTAAAAAGTAAAAAGTAATAGCTGCAATTTTATACTAATAAAAAAAGACCTTCATGAAAAGGTCTTTTTTATTAGAACAAATCCAGTTCTAATTGTTCGGGTAAGAGTCTAAAACTCATTCGGTGGTATTTTGTTGTACCAAATTCTTTAATTGCTTCCCGATGTTCTTTTGTTGGATATCCTTTGTTTTGTTTCCAGTTGTACATTGGAAATTCCTCGTGAATTTGATCCATATATTCGTCACGGTACGTTTTGGCTAAAATAGATGCGGCGGCAATGCTTAAATATTTTCCGTCCCCTTTTATAATGCTTTGGTTTGGAATCGATTTTAAAAGAGCAATTTCGTCTGTAGAAAACTGTCTTCCAAAAGTATTTTTGAGTCCAAGTTTGGCATTTAAAGAACGATTTCCATCCACAATAATAAATTCAGGAATATGTTTTAATTTCAAAATACATTCCTGCATACCTTTCATCGAAGCATTTAAAATATTGATTTCATCAATCTCATCTGGAAATAAATGTGTTACAGCAAAACAAAGAGCTTGTTCTTCAATTACAGGTCTTAACAGCGCTCTTGTTTTTTCAGACAATTGTTTACTGTCATTTAAAATAGCATTCTCAAAATCTGCTGGCAGAATTATCGCAGCTGCCGTTACAGGACCTGCAAGACAGCCTCGTCCTGCTTCATCAGTTCCGGTTTCTAAAACAAATCCTGAGAAATTTTTTTCAAGCATTTTTGATTTTTTTAATACAGTTGAGGTGAAATTTTCCACAAAAATATTCGTTTTGATACTGTCTGCCAAGGCAATTGTATAAATTGAAGTGTTTTTTTATTTATTTGTTTTTATAATTTACCTTTGCTTAGCAAATTTTGTCAAAATAATTTTATATAAAGCCATCAAATGAGAATATTCATTTTTCTATATCTATTAGTAGTTCCAACTTTATTGTTTTCTCAGGGAAAGCCTGCTTCTAAAAATAATTTAGATATGAACACCCAATATTCAAGCATAACAGATACAGTAAAAAAGAAAAAATCAAAGATTGCTACTATAGATCAATATAAGATTATTTCATTAGAACACGACACGATTTATGCCGATACTTCGCTGACTCTTAAGAGTGCTTATAAACAAAATCATCTTCGAAAAGATCTTTTTGGGCTTTTGGAATTGCCAAACATTGGTCAGCCGATAAATACTTTACAATACAGTTTAACAAGTTTTTCGCCCTATCCAGAAATTGGTTTCAACGGAAAACATTTTAATTACATTCAGGCAGATGAAGTACGTTATTATTCGGCAGCAACACCTTTTACAGAGCTGTTTTTTAATACGACTATCAATAAAGGACAAAACGTAGATTCATTTATTACTTTAAATACTTCAAAAAATCTTAACTTTTCTATTGCCTATCGTGGTCTTCGTTCAGAGGGAGATTACATTAATCAGTTGGTAAGTTCAGGAAGTTTTAGGTTTACAACGAGTTATGCGACTACCGATAAAAGATATGCTATAAACGGACATTTTACGTATCAGGATAATTTGAATGAAGAAAACGGAGGTATTACAACACCAGAAGATTTTGAAAGCGACAATCCAGATTTTAAAAACCGCCAGCGTCTGCAAGTATATTTAACAGATGCCGAATCGCTTTTAAAAGGAAGACGTTTGTTTTTTGATCATGCTTTCAGAGTAAATCCAAAAGAAGGCAATAATAATTTATACATCAACCATCAGTTTAATTATGAAAGTAAAGCGTTTGAATATAAACAGCCAACCGTTCTTTCAATAGTGAATGGTGAAGAAGTCCAACGTTTTGGAGAATCGTATGTAACGAGTAATATAAACGATCAAACTCATTTTGAAAGATTGTATAATAAAGTAGGATTGGCTTATGAGAATTCTCTTTTAGGGAAATTTCACTTTTTTGTAGATGATTACCGCTCTAATTATGAGTATGGAAAAATCATTGTTTTTAAGGACGGAAGAACAATTCCAGACAATTTATTTCTTCAGATTAATAATTTTGGAGCGCAATATGAATATCAAAAAAACAAATGGAACGGACGATTTTTGTATACTAGATCGATTACAAACCAGTCACTTTCTGATCTTGATGCTAAATTGCGTTACAACTTAAATGAGAAAATCCAGTTTGATTTCAGATATAGAAACATCAACAAACTGCCAAATAACAATTTCAATTTATACCAAAGTAGTTACGTACAATATAACTGGTCGAATAATTTTAAAAATGAGAAAATTAATTCGCTTGGAGCAGCTATTTACACGCCTTGGTTAAATGCAGAAGTGCAATACACGGTCTTAAACGATCATTTATATTTTAAAGATGTTTCAACTGCTGCACAAACAGCATTGCAAACTCAGATTATCAATCCAGCACAATATGGAAATGCCGTTAATTACCTTGAAATAAAAGCCAATAAAGAATTTAAATTCGGGAAATTCGGATTTGATAATACCTTGTTATATCAAAAAGTTGATCAGTCAGAATCAATCGTAAACGTACCTGATTTCGTGACTAGAAATACATTGTACTATTCAAATTACTTTTTCAAAAAAGCATTGTATGCGCAAGGAGGAGTTGTATTGAATTATTTCACCAAATATTATGCTAACGGATACAATCCTGTAATTGGAGAATTCTATGTTCAAGATGCCAAAGAAATTGGTGATTTTGCGACAATCGATCTTTTTATAAATGCAAGAATTCGTCAGACTCGTTTTTATTTGAAAGGAGAACATATAAATGCTCTTTTTTCAAAAGGAAACTATTACTCGGCGCCTAATTATCCATACCGTGATTTTGTAATCAGATTTGGTTTGGTTTGGAATTTCTTCCAATAAAAGGTGTCTTTCATCAGAACCACTATAAACTTAAAAATAAATGGACTTTTCAAATAATATTTTAGAAACAATCGGCAATACGCCATTGGTAAAACTCAACAAAATTGTTGCTGAAATTGATGCGTTAGTATTGGCAAAAGTCGAAACCTTTAATCCTGGAAATTCTGTAAAAGACAGAATGGCCGTAAAAATGATTGAAGATGCTGAAGCAGACGGCAGATTAAAACCAGGCGGAACTATTATTGAAGGGACTTCTGGAAATACCGGAATGGGATTGGCACTTGTTGCTATTGTAAAAGGATACAAACTGATTTGTGTAATCTCAGACAAACAGTCGAAAGAAAAAATGGATATTCTTCGTGCCGTTGGTGCGAAAGTGGTCGTTTGCCCTACAGATGTGGAGCCAACAGATCCGCGTTCGTATTATTCAGTTTCAAAACGTCTGGCTGAAGAAACACCAAATTCATGGTATGTAAATCAGTATGATAATATGTCAAATTCATTGGCACATTATGAGCAGACTGGACCTGAAATCTGGAAACAGACAGAAGGAAAAATTACACATTTTGTAGTTGGAGTTGGAACAGGAGGAACTATCTCTGGAGTTGGAAGATATTTAAAAGAGAAAAATCCAAACATCAAAATTTGGGGAATCGATACGTACGGTTCTGTTTTTAAAAAGTACCATGAAACAGGAATTTTTGACGAAAACGAAATTTACTCTTATATAACGGAAGGAATTGGGGAAGACATTCTGCCTAAAAATGTAGATTTTTCTTTGATCGACGGATTTACAAAAGTAACGGATAAAGATGCAGCGGTTTATACGAGAAAGATTGCTTTAGAAGAAGGAATTTTTGTTGGGAACTCAGCAGGAGCTTGCATAAAAGGTTTGTTACAGTTAAAAGAACATTTTAAACCAGATGATGTAGTTGTGGTTTTGTTTCACGATTCAGGAAGCCGATATGTTGGAAAAATGTTTAATGACGATTGGATGCGTGAGCGTGGTTTCTTAGAAGAAAATGTAACCAAAGCCGAAGACGTAATCAGAGATCATATTGATAAAGAATTGATTGTGGTTCGTACAGAAGAATTGGTTTCGCATGCTATTGAACGTATGCGTAAGTACAAAATTTCTCAAATTCCGGTTGTAGATATAAATGGTTTTGTAGGTTCTGTTGATGAAACAGATTTATTCAGAAGTTATGTAGCTGATAAAAACGTAGCCGAAAAACCAATTAAAGAAGTAATGGGCAAACCATTTCCAATTGTAAAAATGGGAACTCCAATTGAGGAAGTTTCGAAACTTTTCTCAAAAGAAAATGATGCCGTTTTAGTTGATTTAGGAAACGGTAGTCATCATATTATTACGAAATACGATATCATTGGCTCAATAAAATAAATGATATTTGAAATAGGCTAATCCATAAATCCAATTGTTTTAATTGGGTTTATGGATTTTTTTATGAATAGTAACTACATGTAGAAAATATTTAGTCGTTAAAACTTCTTTTATTTTGTAAGAATAGTATTAAATTATTTATTTTTGGATTTTAATTATATGCCTTAAAATCTAAAAATGAAAGAAGACTTTCTTCACTATATCTGGAAATTCAAAAAGTTCGATATACTTGACTTAAAAACGGCACAAAACGAACCAATCCTTATTATCAAAACTGGTGAGTATCTTGAACTATCAGGTCCTGATTTTTTTAATGCGCAATTGAAAATAGGGAACCAAAAATGGGCTGGCAATATCGAAATACATTTAAAATCTTCCGATTGGTATTTGCACAATCATGAAAAAGATCCTGCTTATGAAAACGTAATTCTTCATGTTGTCTGGGAAAATGATACTCCGATTTACAGAAAAGACAATACCGAAATTCCGGTTTTGGTTTTAAAAGAATATGTCTCTAAAGAAATAATAGAAAATTATAATGCTTTAGTTTCTCCAAAAACATGGATTTCCTGCGAAAAACAAATTAAAGAAATAAATGGTTTTGTTTTCAAAAATTGGCAGGAACGTTTATTTTTTGAAAGATTAGAACGAAAATCGGAGTTTGTTTATCAACTTTTAGAAGAAATGAATCAGGATTGGGAAGCTGTTTTATTTTGCCTTCTGGCTAAAAATTTCGGTTTAAATACAAATGGAAACTCCTTTTTGCAAATTGCTAAATCACTGCCTTTTTCGGTTGTTAGAAAAGAAAGTTTTGAAGTAGAAAGTCTTGAATCACTATTTTTAGGAACAGCAGGTTTATTAGATGCTGAAAAAGAAGATCTGTATTTTAAAGATTTAAAGTTTAAGTATTTTTTTCTTCTTCATAAATATCAGCTGGAGAAAAAACACATTGATCCGATTTTGTTTTTTAAACTACGTCCAGATAATTTTCCAACTATTAGACTTTCCCAGCTTGCGGCTTTATATCATAAACATCAAAATTTGTTTTCTAAAATAATCAGTATAAAGACAGTCCAGAATGTTTATGAACTTTTCAATGTATCGGCAAGTTCGTATTGGCACAATCATTATCAGTTCGATAAAGAAAGTACAAAAAAAGGAAAGTCTTTGTCAAAGTCATTTTTAGATTTAGTAATAATTAATACTGTAATTCCAATTCAGTTTGCGTATTCAAATGTAATGGGCGAATCAATTGCAGAAGATTTAATCGATTTGATGCATGAAACAACATCAGAGAAAAATGCCATTACAGATAAGTTTGATTCATTCGGAATAAAGTCAAAAAACGCATTTGAAAGCCAATCATTGCTTGAACTTAAAAATGAATACTGCAATCATAAAGCGTGTTTAAAATGCGCTATAGGACTTGAATTATTAAAAAATAATCAGATAACTGGAGATTAAAAAATGAGATAAATAGATTATTCTTATTTTTGTAAAAAATCTAAATCTAAAATTAGAAATGTCAGCTATTTTAAAACTTAAATTCTTTTTTGAAAAATACGGTTTTCACGTGTCTTCAAGGCTTGCAGACAAGCTTGGAATGCGTGTAACGAGTGTGAGATTATTTTTTATCTACATATCGTTTGTAACCGCTGGTTTAGGTTTTGGAGTTTATCTAACTCTTGCCTTTTGGATTAGATTGAAAGATTTAATTCGCGCCAAAAGAACTTCAGTATTCGATTTATAAAAAAAGCTCCAAATTTACATTTGGAGCTTTTTCTTTTCAAAATAGTATTTTATTCTTCAGTAGTTGTATCATTAAGTCTTGATCTTTTTTTACTGTATCCAAAGTAAACTATAATACCAACCGCAAGCCATCCAAGCGATAATAATTGAGCATCAATACTCAAGTTTATAATAAGGTAAGTGTTGATTGCGATTCCTAAAACAGCAATAACTGGTAACGCAGGAACTTTAAATGTTCTGTTTAAACCTGGTTGTTTTACTCTTAAAATCCAAACGGCAATACAAACCATTGTAAAGGCAAACAAAGTACCAAAACTAGTCATGTCGGCTAATTTGTTGATTGGTGTAAACGCAGCAACAGTTGCGATGATAGCACCTAAGATCATTAAGTTCGTTTTTGGAGTTCCCGAAATAGGATTTACCTTAGAGAAAACAGATGGAATTAAACCGTCTTTAGACATTCCAAGGAAAATTCTAGATTGTCCCATAATCATTACCATTAATACCGAAACTAGACCTATAGTTGCAGCAACAGTGATAATAAAACCAGCCCAGCCTTGTCCAGCAATATCAAATGCATAAGCAACAGGAGCTTTAATAGCTTCAGGGTATTTTCCTAGTGGGTTAAAATCTTTATAGTTCATCATTCCTGTTAATACTAAAGAAACAAGAATATATAAAGTAGTACAAATTAATAAAGAAGCAATGATCGCAAATGGAACATCTTTTTTAGGATTAATAGCTTCTCCAGCTTGTGTAGAAACGGCATCAAAACCAACGTAAGCAAAGAAAATTGCTGCTGCTCCAGAAACAATTCCTCCAATTCCGTATGCATTGTGAGTGGTTTCTTTTTCAATAATTTGAGTGGCATCTGGGATGAATGGGCTCCAGTTTGCTGTATTAATAAAGAAAAGACCAGCTATAATTACAAAGATTACTGCAGATACTTTTAGGATAACGATTGCATTATTTGCTTTTGCAGCACTTTTTGTTCCTTTAATAAGTAATGAAATTACTAAAATAACGATCAAAAAAGCCGGAAGGTTCATAGAAAACCCTTCTCCTGTATAACTAGCAGGATCTGTAGTAAGCCATTCTGGAAGTTTTATATGAAATAGTTTAAGCAATTTATTAAAATATCCTGACCAGGAAACGGCGACTGTCATGGATCCCATTGCATATTCGAGAATAAGCCCCCATCCAATTATCCAAGCAAAAATTTCTCCAATTGTACCATAGGCATACGCATAAGCAGATCCTTCTACAGGTAAAATTGAGGCAAATTCAGAATAACAAAGAGCGGCAAAAACGCAGGCAATACCTGCAATAATAAACGAAATTGCTAAAGCTGGACCTGCATGGTAATATGCTCCCGTACCGGTAAGTACAAAAATTCCTCCACCGATAATGGCACCAACACCAATGGCAGTAAGACTCCATTTTCCAAGGACTCTTTTTAAATCACTTTTTTTCATATCGGCCTCAAAGGCTGATATTGGTTTAACTCTCCAAATTGACATACTATTTTATTGGTTTATTTGTTATTAAGTGCCAAATGTATTGTTTTTTGTAAAAAATAAAAACAATTATCATGTTTTAAGTTATAAAATATTTAAATTTTTCTAGATAAAATTATTGGGTTTGCTTTAATAGCTGAGATTCATTAAATTAATAGAGAGGGAATTACAAGATATTTAACTTTTATGGAATTACATTTTTTATTAATTTTCTTATTAAATATGTAAATTCTTACTTATTTTGCACCTTTTTAAATTTTGAAATTTTTGTTAATAATGAATTTTAAGGCGCTTAATCGGTATTTTAAGTTTACAAATAGACAGCAAACAGGTATTTTTTTGCTTTTTATCATTATAATTGTTTTACAACTAATTTATTTTTTCGCAGACTTCAGTCATCCCGAAGTTGTTTCTGCTGAAGAAAAACAATGGCTCTCGCTTCAAAAAGAGATTGACGATCAGAAACAAATTAAATTAGAGCAAAAACATACCATCTATAAATTTAATCCCAACTATATTTCAGATTATAAAGGATATAAGTTAGGAATGTCAGTTCAGGAAATTGATCGTCTGCTTGCCTTTCGTAAAGAAAATAAATATGTAAACTCGGCCGAAGAGTTTCAAAAAGTGACACAAGTCTCAGATTCGTTATTAAAAGTTCTGGCTCCTCTTTTTAAATTTCCAGACTGGAAACAAAATACCAGAGAATTCAAAACAGAGAAAAAGGAATACGAAAAGAAGCCTTCTTATAATAAAGAGAAAATCGTGTTAACTGATATTAATCAAGCGAGTCAGGAAGATCTAATAAAAATATATGGTATTGGTGAAGCACTTTCTTCAAGAATATTGAAACAAAAAGAAATTTTGGGAGGTTTTGTTTCGATGGAACAGCTCGAAGATGTTTGGGGGCTTTCGCCCGAAGTTATTGCAGAATTGAATAAACATTTTAAAATTGTGATGCCTGCAAGTTTTAAAAAAATCGCCATAAATGATGCCTCTTTAAAAGAATTAGCACAGTTTCCTTATTTCAAATATGCGCTGGCAAAACAAATTGTGACATATCGAAGTATGAACGGGAATTTTAATAATATTGAGGATTTGTCAAAAATTAAAGGTTTTCCTGTTGAAAAAGCAAAAATAATTAGTTTATATTTGGACTTCTAAAAAATCACTAAACAATGAATTTTGAATTTAACCAAACACAGTCTATGATTGCCCAATCTATAAAGGACTTTGCAGAAAAAAACATAAGACCTTATATAATGGAGTGGGATGAAGCTCAAATTTTTCCTGTTGACCTTTTTAAAAAACTAGGCGAAATGGGATTTATGGGAGTTTTAGTGCCTGAAGAATATGGCGGATCAGGATTGGGGTATCATGAATACATTACGATTATCGAAGAGATTTCAAAAGTAGATCCTTCAATTGGATTGTCGGTTGCCGCCCATAATTCACTTTGTACCAATCACATTCTGACTTTTGGAAATGAAGAGCAAAAAAAGAAATACCTGCCCAAATTAGCAACAGCAGAGCATATTGGAGCATGGGGATTAACTGAGCATAATACAGGTTCTGATGCAGGAGGAATGAATACAACAGCAGTTAAAGATGGCGATTCATGGATTTTAAACGGAGCTAAAAACTTTATTACACATGCTATTTCTGGAGATGTAGCGGTTGTCGTTGCTAGAACAGGAGAAAAAGGAGATTCTAAAGGAATGACTGCTTTTGTATTAGAAAAAGGTATGGCTGGTTTTTCGTCTGGAAAAAAAGAAAATAAACTGGGGATGAGAGCGAGCGAAACGGCAGAACTGGTTTTTGACAGCTGTCGTGTTCCTGATGCGAATAGACTAGGTGAAGTGGGACAAGGATTTGTACAAGCTATGAAAATTCTTGATGGAGGCCGAATTTCTATTGGAGCATTATCACTAGGAATTGCAAAAGGGGCTTATGAAGCGGCATTAAAGTACTCAAAAGAAAGGCATCAGTTTGGACAGCCTATTAGTAATTTCCAGGGAATTTCTTTTAAACTGGCGGATATGGCAACTGAAATTGAAGCTTCAGAATTGTTATTGCATAAAGCCGCTTATTTGAAAGAAATGCATAAGCCAGTAACTACAGCAGGTGCAATGGCAAAGATGTACGCTTCCGAAGCTTGTGTGAAAATTGCAAATGATGCGGTTCAAATTCATGGTGGTTACGGATATACTAAAGATTTTCCAGTTGAGAAATTCTATAGAGATTCTAAATTATGTACCATTGGCGAAGGAACAACCGAAATACAAAAATTAGTTATTTCCAGAAATTTATTGAAATAGTTCGGAGTTAGCTAATAAGGTATTCCCTGAAAAAATCTGGTTTCTTTTTCTATTCTTTATTTCATTAGAAAAATAATTTGCAATTTTTGACTCATAATTGATAATTAATATATACATTTGCAGCCTTAACGAAAGGAGGTGTCTATATTATGTTAATTATACCAATTAAAGACGGAGAAAATATCGATAGAGCATTAAAGCGCTATAAAAGAAAATTTGATAAAACAGGAACTGTTCGTCAATTAAGAGCACGTACTGCTTTTATTAAGCCTTCTGTTATAAAAAGAGCTCAAATTCAAAAAGCTGCTTACATCCAAACGTTGAAAGACAGTTTAGAAAGTTAATATAAGCTTTTCAAAAATAATTACCGTTAGTGGTCAAAATGTTATAATTTTGATGCTAACGGTTTTTTTTGTTTTTAAAACTTCCTAAAAAGAAGTTTTTATTACTTCTTAAATTAAAAGAACTTTCTTATGCAATCTAATAAAGACGCATTTCGTGATTATCTTCAACTGGAGAAAAAATATTCTCCGCATACTGTTACTGCCTACTTAAATGATATAACTGTTTTTGAAGATTTTAATAAGCTGAATTTTGAACAGGAGGAAATCGATAAGGTTAATTACAGTCAGATCAGGAGTTGGATCGTTTCTTTGGTAGATCAGGGAATTTCAAATGTTTCAGTGAATAGGAAAATGGCTTCGCTTAAAGCTTTTTTTAAATTTTTGCTAAAGACGAAGCAAATTGAAGTTAATCCTATGTTGAAGCATAAAGCATTAAAAACACCTAAAAATGTCCAGATTCCGTTTTCTGAAAAAGAAATAAATGATTTGATGTTTGGAGTTGATGCTGTATCTGGTTTTGAAGAAATACGAGATAAACTTATAGTAGATCTTTTTTATACAACAGGAATGAGAAGGGCGGAGCTGATACATTTAATGTTGAAAAATGTTGATTTGTCTTCAAATGTCATTAAGGTTTTAGGGAAAAGAAACAAAGAGCGAATAATTCCGCTTCTGCCTATTGTTGAAGAACAGATCAGGCATTATTTGAATGAACGGGACTTGGTTGAGGAGATTGTGGATTCAGATTATTTTTTTATTTCGGCAAAAGGGTTAAAATTGAGTGAATCGTTTGTGTATCGATTAATAAATTCATACTTTAGTAGGGTCTCTGAGAAGGTAAAAAAGAGTCCGCATGTGCTTCGGCATACTTTTGCGACTCATTTATTGAATAATGGGGCAGATTTAAATTCAGTTAAAGAATTATTAGGTCATTCCAGTCTGGCTTCTACTCAAGTTTATACTCATAATAGTTTAGCAGAACTTAAAAAAGTGTACTCGGATGCCCATCCTCGGAATAAATAATGATTCTTGAAATGTTTAACTTTTTAAAATTTGTATTATGAAGGTAGATGTTCATGCAGTTAACTTTACTGTCGACAGAAAATTGGTGGATTTTATTCAAGAAAGAATGGATAAGCTCGAGAAGTATTACGATCGAGTTGTTTCGGCTGATGTTTTTTTAAAAGTTGAAAGAACAAGTGATAAGGAGAATAAGGCAGTGGAGATTAAGATTAATGTTCCGGGAGATGAATTTCTGGTGAAAAAACAGTGTAAATCATTTGAGGAAGCAGTTGAGCTTTCGGCGGAATCTTTAGAACGTTTGCTGGTAAAAAGGAAAGAAAAAATAAGAGCACACATTTAATTGAAATTTTTTTTGAAAAATGTTTTGATTAAAAGATAAAATAGCTACATTTGCAGTCCGTTAGAAATAGCGGACTTTTTTAATGTATTCGCCGATGTAGCTCAGCTGGCTAGAGCAGCTGATTTGTAATCAGCAGGTCGTGGGTTCGAGTCCCTCTATCGGCTCAAAATATTTCAGATGCGATTTGAAATAGGTTCTTTAAAATATTGGAATTTTAAAAATTAGGGGAGATACTCAAGCGGCCAACGAGGGCAGACTGTAAATCTGCTGTGAGAACTTCGCAGGTTCGAATCCTGCTCTCCCCACTAAAAAAGAAGTTGAGATTAAGGGTTGTAGGTTTTTGAAAGAAAAATCTGAAATCTAAATTCAGAAATCTTAAATCAGAACTCTCTGCCGGTGTAGCTCAGGGGTAGAGTGCTTCCTTGGTAAGGAAGAGGTCTCGGGTTCAAATCCCGACATTGGCTCAAGTAAGTAGGAAATTGAAAATTAATATATAACTAAGATTAAAAATTAAGTAAAATGGCAAAGGAGAATTTTAATCGTTCCAAACCGCACTTAAACATAGGTACAATTGGACACGTAGATCACGGAAAAACTACATTAACTGCTGCAATTACAAAAGTATTGTCAGATGCTGGTTACTGTCAAGCAAAATCGTTTGATCAAATCGATAACGCTCCAGAGGAGAAAGAAAGAGGTATTACTATTAATACATCACACGTAGAGTACGAAACTGCTAACCGTCACTACGCTCACGTTGACTGTCCAGGTCACGCGGATTACGTAAAGAACATGGTTACTGGTGCTGCTCAAATGGACGGAGCTATCTTAGTAGTTGCTGCTACAGATGGTCCAATGCCACAAACTCGTGAGCACATCCTTTTAGGACGTCAGGTTGGTATTCCAAGAATCGTTGTTTTCATGAACAAAGTGGATATGGTTGATGATGCTGAGTTATTAGAGCTTGTTGAAATGGAAATTAGAGATTTATTATCTTTCTACGAATATGATGGAGATAATGGTCCTGTAGTTCAAGGTTCTGCTTTAGGAGGATTAAACAATGATCCAAACTGGGTACCTAAAATTATTGAATTAATGGAAGCTGTTGACAACTGGATCGAAGAGCCGGTACGTGACGTTGCTAAGCCATTCTTGATGCCAGTTGAGGACGTATTTACAATTACAGGTCGTGGAACTGTTGCTACAGGTCGTATCGAAACTGGAGTTGCTAACACTGGAGATCCTGTTGAAATCATTGGTATGGGAGCTGAAAAATTAACTTCTACTATTACAGGAGTTGAGATGTTCCGTAAAATCCTTGACAGAGGTGAAGCTGGAGATAACGTAGGTTTATTGTTAAGAGGTATTGATAAAGCTGATATCAAAAGAGGTATGGTTATTATTAAGCCAGGTTCAGTAAAACCACACGCTAAATTCAAAGCTGAGGTTTATATCTTGAAAAAAGAAGAAGGTGGACGTCACACTCCATTCCACAATAACTACCGTCCACAGTTCTACGTACGTACAACTGACGTAACAGGAGTTATTTCTTTACCAGCAGGTGTAGAGATGGTAATGCCAGGTGATAACTTAACTATTGAAGTTGCTTTATTAAGCCCAATCGCTATGAACGTAGGTTTACGTTTTGCTATCCGTGAAGGTGGTAGAACAGTTGGTGCTGGACAGGTTACTGAAATCGTAGAGTAATTCTATTAAAATAAATAAAAAGCCAGTGATTATTTTTTAATCACTGGCTTTAATTACGGGCGTAGTTCAAGGGTAGAATAGCGGTCTCCAAAACCGTTGATGGGGGTTCGAATCCCTCCGCCCGTGCAATAAAAAAATATATCAAATGACAAAAGTTACTAATTATTTATCAGAGGCTTTCGAAGAGTTGAAGTCAAATGTTACTTGGCCTTCTTGGGCAGAAGTACAGAAATTAACAATTGTTGTTGCTGTATTTTCGGTTTTATTTGCTTTAGCAACTTGGGGAGTTGACGAATTTTTTGCAAAAGCTTTGGCTGGATTTTTTAACTGGTTAAAAGGGTAAATTTTTTTGTGATGGCAGATAATAATGTGAAAAAATGGTATGTGGTAAGAGCTGTAAGCGGCCAAGAAAACAAGGTAAAAGCTTACATTGAAACGGAGATTGCCAGATTAGGTATGGAAGATTATGTTTCCCAAGTTTTAGTTCCTACTGAGAAAGTAGTTACTGTAAAAGAAGGGAAAAAACTATCCAAGGATAAAGTTTATTTTCCTGGATATGTTATGATCGAAGCAAACCTAGTTGGTGAGATACCTCATATTATTAAGTCTATTACAAGTGTAATTGGTTTCTTAGGGGAAGTTAAAGGTGGAGAGCCTGTTCCTTTGAGACTTTCTGAGGTTAATCGTATGTTAGGTAAAGTAGATGAGCTTACTGTTAATACAGATACTCGTTCTATACCATTCAGCCTTGGAGAGACTGTTAAGGTTATTGATGGACCTTTCAACGGATTTAATGGATCTGTTGAGAAAATCAATGAAGAAAAGCGTAAACTTGAAGTAATGGTTAAGATTTTCGGAAGAAAAACTCCATTAGAATTGAGTTTTATGCAAGTTGAAAAAGTATAATTTTTTGTTACACTATAATAAACCATTGTAATCGCTTCCAATTGATTACAATGTTAAATTTTTTAAAAATGGCTAAAGAAATTAGTAAGGTAGTTAAACTACAAGTTAAGGGAGGTGCTGCGAACCCGTCGCCACCGGTTGGACCTGCTTTAGGAGCTGCTGGGGTTAATATCATGGAGTTTTGTAAGCAATTTAATGCTAGAACTCAAGATAAACCTGGCAAAATTTGTCCAGTGCAAATCACTGTGTACAAAGACAAATCATTTGATTTTGTTGTTAAGACTCCTCCAGCAGCAGTTCAGTTAATGGAAGCTGCAAAGCTAAAATCTGGTTCTGGTGAGCCTAATCGTAAAAAAGTAGCTAGCGTTACTTGGGAACAAATTAGAACTATTGCTGAAGACAAAATGCCAGACTTAAACGCTTTCACAATTGAGAAAGCTATGAGTATGGTTGCTGGAACAGCTAGATCTATGGGTATAACTGTATCAGGAGATGCTCCTTTTTAATTAAGAAAAAGAAATGGCAAAATTAACAAAAAAGCAAAAAGAGGCTGCTTCAAAAATTGAAAAGAACAAATTATACTCTTTAAAAGATGCTGCTGCATTAATTAAGGTGGTTGCTTCTGCAAAATTTGATGAGTCTGTTGATATCGCAGTTCGTTTGGGTGTTGATCCAAGAAAAGCGAATCAAATGGTTAGAGGTGTAGTTACTTTACCTCACGGAACAGGAAAAGACGTTAAAGTATTAGCATTGGTTACTCCAGATAAAGAAGCTGAAGCAAGAGAGGCTGGAGCAGATCACGTTGGTCTTGACGATTACTTACAAAAAATTAAAGACGGTTGGACAGATGTTGATGTGATCATTACTATGCCTGCTGTTATGGGTAAATTGGGTCCATTAGGTCGTATTTTAGGACCTAGAGGTTTAATGCCAAACCCTAAAACAGGTACAGTAACAATGGATGTTGCTAAAGCTGTTCAAGAAGTTAAAGCTGGTAAAATTGACTTTAAAGTTGATAAAACTGGTATCGTTCACGCTGGTATTGGTAAAGTTTCTTTCGGAGCTGAGCAAATCGTTGAGAACGCACACGAAATTATTCAAACATTAATAAAACTTAAACCAACTGCTGCTAAAGGTACATACATCAAAGGTATTCACCTTACAAGCACAATGAGTCCTGCTATTGCATTAGACCCAAAAGCAGTATAATTGGTAGTTAAAAATTTTTAGTATGACTAGAGAAGAAAAATCAATCGCGATTGAAAATTTAACTGCGCAGTTAGCTGGTACAAATATCATTTACATTTCTGATATTTCTGGTTTAAACGCAGAGACAACTTCAAGCTTACGTAGAGCTTGTTTCAAAGCAGGTATCAAATTAGAAGTTGTTAAAAATACTTTGCTTGCAAAAGCAATGGAAGCTTCTTCTAATGATTATGGTGATTTACCTACAGTTTTATCTGGTAATAGTGCTATATTCATTTCTGATGTTGCTAATGCACCTGGAAAAATTATCAAAGATTTCCGTAAGAAATCTGATAAACCAGTTTTAAAAGGAGCTTACATCAATTCTGAAGTTTACATTGGAGATAACCAATTAGATGCGTTAGCTACAATTAAATCTAAAGAAGAACTTATTGGGGAAATCATTGGATTATTACAATCTCCAGCTCAAAGAATTATTTCTGCTTTACAAAACAAATTCGCAGGTAGCGAAGAAGAAACTGAAGCATAATAATCAACGCAAGGAAGCTTGTTGCTTCCATGCTGCTTAATTAGCGCACAATAATTAAATTATATTTTTACAAATCATTTTAAACGATAGAAGAAAATGGCAGATTTGAAACAATTCGCAGAACAATTAGTTAACTTAACAGTTAAAGAAGTTAACGAATTAGCAACAATATTAAAAGACGAGTACGGAATCGAGCCTGCTGCTGCTGCTGTAGTAGTTGCTGCTGGTGGAGGAGACGGTGCTGCTGAAGAAGCACAAACTGAATTTACAGTTGTATTGAAAGATGCAGGAGCTTCTAAATTAGCTGTTGTAAAATTAGTTAAAGAATTAACTGGTTTAGGTCTTAAAGAAGCTAAAGACGTAGTTGACGGTGCTCCAAGTAACGTTAAAGAAGGAGTTTCTAAAGAAGAAGCTGAAGGTCTTAAAAAATCATTAGAAGAAGCTGGAGCTGTAGTTGAGCTTAAATAATTCAACTCGGTTTTAAGAACTAGGTTTAGGTCCTGAGTTAACACTCAAAGGCCTAAACCATTTTTCGTATAATAAAATACATTAAATTTTATTATCAAATAGTTTAAAATACGAAAAAGTTTTTGATCAATACGAAGACAAAAAATGAATCCGATTTTATTGGTTTATTTTTAAAGATGTATTGGTTTTAAAAAGAAAGTATAAACTAAGCAGTGTGTTTTTACACAAAACAAATTACTTTTTTTTAATCAAAATTTTGTCCATTGATGATAACAAATCAGACTGAAAGATTGAATTTTGCCTCTACAAAAAATATTCCTGACTATCCAGACTTCTTGGATGTTCAGGTTAAATCTTTTAAAGATTTCTTCCAATTAGAAACGAAATCTGACGAAAGAGGCAACGAAGGGTTATACAACACCTTCATGGAAAACTTTCCAATTACAGATACGAGAAATAACTTCGTATTGGAGTTCCTAGATTATTTTGTTGACCCACCACGTTATACAATTCAAGAATGTATAGAGAGAGGTCTTACTTATAGTGTGCCATTAAAAGCTAGGTTAAAACTATATTGTACAGATCCAGAACACGAAGATTTTGAAACAATTGTACAAGATGTTTATCTTGGAACAATCCCTTATATGACTCCAAGCGGTACCTTTGTAATCAATGGTGCTGAGCGTGTAGTAGTATCTCAATTACACCGTTCTCCAGGAGTTTTCTTTGGACAGTCATTCCACGCAAATGGAACTAAACTATATTCTGCAAGAGTTATTCCTTTTAAAGGATCTTGGATAGAATTCTCTACTGATATCAACAGCGTAATGTACGCCTATATCGATAGAAAGAAAAAATTACCTGTAACAACTTTATTCCGTGCTATTGGATTCGAAAGAGATAAAGATATCTTGGAGATTTTCGACTTAGCGGAAGAAATTAAAGTATCTAAAACAGGAATTAAAAAATATATTGGAAGAAGACTTGCTGCACGTGTTTTGAACACATGGCACGAGGATTTCGTAGATGAGGATACTGGAGAGGTAGTTTCTATCGAACGTAACGAAATCATCCTTGATCGTGATACGATTATCGATAAAGATAATGTTGAAGAGATCATCGATTCTAACGTTAAATCTATTTTGTTACACAAAGAGGATAATAACCAAGCAGATTATGCTATTATCCACAATACATTACAAAAAGATCCAACTAACTCTGAAAAAGAAGCTGTAGAGCACATTTACCGTCAGTTGCGTAACGCTGAACCGCCTGATGAGGAAACTGCTCGTGGTATTATTGATAAATTATTCTTCTCTGACCAACGTTATAACTTAGGTGAAGTAGGTCGTTACAGAATGAATAAAAAATTAGATTTAGATATCCCTATGGATAAGCAAGTGCTTACTAAAGAAGATATCATAACAATCGTAAAATATTTGATCGAATTAATTAACTCTAAAGCAGAGATTGATGATATTGATCACTTATCAAACCGTCGTGTAAGAACAGTTGGTGAACAATTGTCTCAACAATTCGGTGTTGGTTTAGCACGTATGGCTAGAACTATTCGTGAGAGAATGAACGTTAGAGATAACGAGGTGTTTACACCAATTGATTTGATTAATGCTAAAACATTATCATCAGTTATCAACTCTTTCTTTGGTACTAACCAGTTGTCTCAATTTATGGATCAAACGAATCCATTAGCTGAGATTACACACAAAAGAAGACTTTCTGCACTTGGGCCAGGTGGACTTTCTAGAGAAAGAGCTGGTTTCGAGGTTCGTGACGTTCACTATACCCACTATGGTCGTTTATGTCCGATTGAAACTCCTGAGGGACCAAATATTGGTTTGATTTCATCTCTTGGGGTGTATGCTAAAGTAAACGGAATGGGATTCATCGAAACTCCATACCGTAAAGTAACAGATGGTGTTGTTGATTTAGAAAGCGCACCAATTTACTTAAGTGCTGAAGAAGAAGAAGGAAAAATGATTGCTCAGGCAAACATTGAAATGGATGATAATGGTAAAATTACTGCTGGTAATGTTATTGCTCGTGAAGAGGGTGACTTCCCAGTTGTTGAACCAAGTTCAGTACATTATACAGACGTTGCTCCTAACCAGATCGCTTCGATTTCTGCATCTTTAATTCCTTTCTTGGAGCATGATGATGCGAACCGTGCGTTGATGGGATCGAACATGATGCGTCAGGCAGTTCCTTTGATCCGTCCTGAAGCACCAATTGTCGGTACAGGTTTAGAGCGTCAAGTAGCTTCAGATTCTAGAGTATTGATCAATGCTGAAGGGCATGGAACTGTAGAATATGTAGATGCTAACATCATTACTATCAAATACGATCGTACAGAAGACGAGAGAATGGTAAGTTTTGATGCTGATGAGAAAACGTATAACTTAATTAAATTTAGAAAAACCAATCAAGGTACAAGTATCAACTTGAAGCCTATCGTAAGAAAAGGTGATAGAGTTGTTCCTGGACAGGTATTATCAGAAGGATATGCTACTCAAAATGGAGAATTAGCTTTAGGTAGAAACTTAAAAGTTGCGTTCATGCCATGGAAAGGGTATAACTTCGAGGATGCGATTGTAATTTCTGAAAAAGTAGTTCGCGATGATATCTTTACATCTATCCACGTTGATGATTACTCATTAGAGGTTAGAGATACTAAGTTAGGAAATGAAGAGTTAACAAACGATATTCCTAACGTTTCTGAAGAAGCTACTAAAGATTTAGATGAAAACGGTATGATCAGAATTGGAGCAGAGGTTAAGCCTGGCGACATTTTGATCGGAAAAATTACACCAAAAGGAGAATCAGATCCAACTCCAGAGGAGAAATTGCTTCGTGCAATCTTCGGAGATAAAGCTGGTGACGTAAAAGATGCTTCATTAAAAGCTTCTCCATCTTTACATGGTGTAGTTCTTGACAAAAAATTATTTGCAAGAGCCGTAAAAGATAAACGTAAACGTACTCAAGATAAAGATGCTTTAGGCGCTTTAGAAATGGAGTTTGAAACTAAATTTGTTGAATTAAAAGACAGATTGGTTGAAAAATTATTCTTGATCGTTAACGGAAAAACATCTCAAGGTGTAATGAACGATTTGGGTGAAGAAGTTTTACCAAAAGGTAAAAAATATACTCAGAAAATGCTTTACGCAGTAGAAGATTTCGCTCACTTAAGCAAAGGTCAATGGGTTGCCGATGACGCTACTAATAAAATGGTTAATGATTTGATTCATAACTATAAAATTAAGCTGAACGACTTACAAGGATCTTTAAGAAGAGAGAAATTCACTATTACAGTTGGAGATGAATTACCATCTGGAATCTTGAAATTAGCTAAGATTTATATTGCTAAGAAACGTAAATTGAAAGTAGGGGATAAAATGGCGGGTCGTCACGGTAACAAAGGTATTGTTGCTAGAATCGTTCGTCATGAAGACATGCCTTTCCTTGAAGACGGAACACCAGTTGATATCGTGTTGAACCCACTTGGGGTACCATCACGTATGAACATCGGTCAGATTTATGAGACTGTATTAGGTTGGGCTGGTATGAACTTGGGTAGAAAATTTGCTACTCCAATTTTTGACGGTGCTTCTCTAGACGAGATTAATGCTTTGACTGATGAGGCTGGAGTACCACGTTTCGGACATACTTATCTATATGATGGTGGTACTGGAGAGCGTTTTGCACAAAAAGCGACTGTGGGTGTAATTTACATGCTTAAATTAGGACACATGGTTGATGATAAGATGCACGCACGTTCTATCGGACCATACTCATTGATTACGCAACAACCACTTGGAGGTAAAGCTCAATTTGGAGGTCAGCGTTTTGGAGAGATGGAGGTTTGGGCACTTGAGGCTTATGGAGCTTCTAGTACACTACGTGAGATCTTAACTGTTAAGTCTGACGACGTTATTGGTAGAGCTAAAACTTACGAAGCTATCGTTAAGGGTGAAACTATGCCAGAACCAGGTTTACCAGAGTCATTCAATGTATTAATGCACGAATTGAAAGGTCTAGGATTAGATCTTCGTTTGGAAGAATAATAAAGTTTTTAGTCGCAGTTTCAGTATTCAGTGTAACGCTGAAAACTGAGACTGCTGGCTATTACAAATAATATTAAAGTTTTTAAGATTTATACCCGTAACCCGTTCCGATTTTTTATAATAATGCAGGGCATTTTATAACTAGCACTTCAAATAATAGTTTGAGGTTTAGAGAAGTAAACCGAGGTAGGCGCGATGATTTAACTCTTTCTGAAAGTAATTTTTGAAAGATGGAGATTAGGAAATCTAAAATCAATTTTTAACAGCAGTAAATCAATAGTAAAAACTATGATCAATAATAGAAACAATAAAGATAAAAATCCAGTAAAAAGATTTAACAAAATCTCTATTGGATTGGCTTCACCAGAATCTATCTTGAAAGAATCAAGAGGAGAGGTTTTAAAGCCAGAAACAATCAACTATAGAACTCATAAGCCAGAGCGTGACGGACTTTTCTGCGAAAGAATCTTCGGACCAGTAAAAGATTTTGAATGTGCTTGCGGTAAGTATAAAAGAATTCGTTACAAAGGTATCATCTGTGACCGTTGTGGTGTTGAAGTTACAGAGAAAAAAGTACGTCGTGATAGAGTAGGACACATCAACCTTGTTGTGCCAATTGCTCACATCTGGTACTTCAGATCTCTTCCAAACAAAATTGGTTATATCCTTGGTCTTCCATCTAAGAAATTAGATATGATCATTTACTACGAAAGATACGTAGTAATTCAGCCAGGTATCGCTAAAAATGCAGATGGAGAATCATTACAAAGATTAGATTTCTTAACTGAAGAAGAGTACTTAAACATTTTAGATACCCTTCCACAAGAAAACCAATATTTAGACGATTTAGATCCAAATAAATTTGTTGCCAAAATGGGAGCAGAGTGTATTATGGATTTATTAGCTCGCATTGACTTAGATGCGTTATCTTATGAATTAAGACACAGTGCTAACAACGAGACTTCTAAACAAAGAAAAACTGAAGCTTTAAAAAGATTACAAGTTGTGGAGTCTTTCCGTGAGTCTAACGAAAACCGCGAAAACCGTCCAGAGTGGATGATTATGAAAGTGGTTCCAGTTATTCCACCAGAATTACGTCCGCTTGTGCCACTTGATGGAGGTCGTTTTGCAACTTCAGATTTGAACGATTTATATCGTCGTGTAATTATCCGTAACAACCGTTTAAAAAGATTAATGGAGATTAAAGCTCCAGAAGTTATCTTAAGAAACGAGAAACGTATGTTGCAAGAATCTGTAGATTCATTATTCGACAACACACGTAAAGCTTCTGCTGTTAAAACAGAATCAAACAGACCATTAAAATCATTATCTGACTCATTAAAAGGTAAACAAGGACGTTTCCGTCAAAACCTTTTAGGAAAACGTGTGGATTATTCTGCTCGATCGGTAATTGTCGTTGGTCCAGAGTTAAAATTATATGAGTGCGGATTGCCAAAAGATATGGCTTCTGAGTTATACAAACCATTCGTTATTCGTAAGTTGATCGAAAGAGGTATTGTAAAAACAGTAAAATCTGCTAAGAAAATCATTGATAAGAAAGAGCCTGTAGTTTGGGATATCCTTGAAAACGTAATTAAAGGACACCCAGTATTACTTAACCGTGCTCCTACTTTGCACAGACTTGGTATTCAAGCATTCCAGCCAAAATTAATTGAAGGAAAAGCGATCCAGTTACACCCATTAGTATGTACGGCATTCAACGCCGATTTCGATGGTGACCAGATGGCGGTTCACTTACCATTAGGACCAGAGGCTATTTTAGAGGCACAATTATTAATGTTGGCTTCTCACAATATCTTGAACCCTGCAAATGGTGCTCCAATTACTGTACCTTCTCAGGACATGGTCTTGGGTCTATACTATATGACCAAAGAACGTATTTCTACAGAAGATCACAAAATTATTGGTCAGGATTTGACTTTCTATTCTGCTGAAGAAGTAAACATTGCATTAAACGAAGGAAGATTAGAATTGAATGCTCGTGTGAAAATTAGAGCAAAAGATTTTAATGAGAACGGAGAATTAGTGTACAAAATCATCCAGACAACTGCAGGACGTGTATTATTTAACGAAGTAGTACCTGAAGCAGCTGGATATATCAACGACGTATTGACTAAGAAAAACCTTAGAGATATTATCGGACACATTTTAAGTGTGACTGATGTACCTACAACGGCAGCTTTCTTGGATAATATGAAAGATATGGGGTATAAATTCGCATTTAGAGGAGGTTTATCATTCTCTTTAGGTGATATTAGAATTCCAGAACAAAAAACGAAGTTAATTGCAGATGCTAGAGAGCAAGTTGAAGGTATCTCAACTAACTATAACATGGGTCTTATCACAAATAACGAGCGTTACAACCAAGTTATTGACGTGTGGACTTCAGCAAATGCTCAGTTAACAGAGTTAGCAATGAAAAATATTAGAGAAGACCAACAAGGTTTCAACTCTGTATATATGATGCTTGACTCTGGGGCGAGGGGTTCTAAGGAGCAGATTCGTCAGTTAACTGGTATGCGTGGTTTGATGGCTAAGCCTAAAAAATCTACTGCCGGTGGTGGTGAGATTATTGAAAACCCGATTCTTTCTAACTTTAAGGAAGGTCTTTCGATCCTTGAGTACTTTATTTCTACTCACGGTGCTCGTAAAGGTCTTGCGGATACGGCTCTTAAAACGGCCGATGCTGGTTACTTAACAAGAAGGCTTCATGACGTTTCTCAAGATGTTATTGTTAACATTGAAGATTGTGGAACTCTAAGAGGTGTTGAAGTAGCTGCCTTGAAGAAAAACGAGGAAATCGTTGAATCTTTGGGTGAGAGAATTTTAGGACGTGTTGCATTGCAAGACGTTATTAACCCTCTTACTAACGAGATCATGGTTAGATCTGGAGAACAAATTACTGAATCAATTGTTAAGACTATCGAGGCTTCTCCAATTGAAAAAGTTGAAGTTAGATCTCCATTAACTTGTGAAGCTTTAAAAGGTATTTGTGCTAAATGTTACGGTAGAAACTTAGCTACTGGTAAGATGACACAAAGAGGTGAAGCTGTCGGAGTTATTGCAGCTCAGTCTATTGGAGAGCCAGGTACACAGTTAACACTTCGTACGTTCCACGTTGGAGGGGTTGCTGGAGGTATCTCTGAAGAATCTAGCATTGTGACAAGATTTAACGGACGTCTTGAAATTGAAGATTTAAAAACAGTTAAAGGTGAAGACAGTGAAGGTAATGAAGTTGATATTGTAGTTTCACGTTCAACAGAATTGAAATTAATTGACGAAAAAACCGGAATTGTTTTAAATACGCATAACATCCCTTACGGATCTAGTATTTTTGTAAATGATGGTGATGTAGTTACTAAAGGAACCGTAATCTGTAAATGGGATCCTTATAACGGTGTAATTGTTTCTGAATTTACTGGTAAGATTGCTTACGAAGATTTAGAGCAAGGACAATCGTTCATGGTTGAGATCGATGAGCAGACTGGTTTCCAAGAAAAAGTAATTTCTGAAGCTAGAAACAAAAAATTAATTCCAACTTTATTGGTTTACGGTAAAGAAGGTGAATTGATTCGTTCATACAACTTACCAGTAGGTGCACACTTAATGGTTGAGAATGGTGAGAAAATTAAAGCAGGTAAAGTATTAGTGAAAATCCCTCGTCGTTCTTCTAAAGCAGGCGATATCACGGGAGGTTTACCAAGAATTACTGAGCTTCTTGAGGCTCGTAACCCTTCTAACCCAGCAGTTGTATCTGAAATTGATGGTGTTGTATCTTTTGGAAAAATTAAGAGAGGTAACCGTGAGATCGTTATCGAATCTAAATTTGGTGAGATTAAAAAGTATCTAGTGAAACTTTCTAGCCAAATCTTAGTACAAGAAAATGACTTCGTAAGAGCGGGAGTTCCATTGTCTGATGGTGCAATTACACCAGATGATATCTTAAGAATTCAAGGACCAGCTGCTGTACAACAGTACTTGGTAAATGAAATTCAAGAGGTTTACCGTTTACAAGGGGTAAAAATTAATGACAAACACTTCGAGGTTGTAATCCGTCAGATGATGCGTAAAGTAAAAGTAGAAGATCCAGGAGATACTCTATTCTTAGAAGATCAATTGATTCACACTAAAGACTTTATCCTTCAAAATGATAAATTATATGGTATGAAAGTGGTGGAAGATGCAGGAGATTCTTCTGTATTGAAACCAGGTCAGATCATTACACCTCGTGAATTGCGTGACGAGAATTCATTATTGAAACGTACAGATAAAAATCTTGTTGTAGCAAGAGATGTAATTACTGCAACTGCAACGCCAGTTTTACAAGGTATTACAAGAGCTTCGTTACAAACTAAATCATTCATCTCTGCTGCTTCGTTCCAAGAAACGACAAAAGTACTTAACGAGGCTGCTGTAGCTGGTAAAATAGATGATTTAGAAGGATTAAAAGAAAATGTAATTGTTGGACACAGAATTCCTGCGGGAACTGGTATGAGAGAATACGATAATACTATCGTAGGATCTAAAGACGATTACAACGAAATGATGGCTAATAAAGAAGAATACATTTATTAATTAGGAAACTATGAGTAATCCGAAACAACAACAAGAGCAAATTAACATTGAGTTAGACGAAACTGTCGCAGAAGGAATTTATTCTAATCTGGCGATTATTAATCACTCATCATCAGAGTTTGTTTTAGATTTTGTGAGCATTATGCCCGGTATTCCTAAAGCCAAGGTAAAATCAAGAATTGTCTTGACACCACAACATGCTAAAAGATTATTAAGAGCAATAGGTGAAAATATTCACAGATTTGAAGCAGCCCACGGCGAAATCAAAGAAACGGAACAAGCACCAATACCGCTTAATTTTGGTCCAGCAGGACAAGCATAAACTTTAAAGCCCCAGTAATGGGGCTTTTTTATTTTTAGGATTAAAAGAAAATTGCAGTTTGTCTGATTTAAATTACGTTTGTCGACTAAATTTCTTTTCATTGTGAAATTGTTTTAATTTTCCAGTTGCCTAAAGATTAATTTTTGAAATATAATGACTTAGTAAGGTTGATTTAATTCAAATTAAAAAAAAGCGCTAATATTTTTATTAGCGCTTTTTTTATTTCCTTCCCAACCTTTTTATCAAAAAAGCACTCTATATAAGTAAATGATCCTTTTAATGGATTTTAACTTTAAAATGATAGGATATGAAAAAGAAATTCACCTTAGAAATAACAAGTCCTTGCTCTGAAAATTTTGATAAAATGATTCCTAATTCAAATGGCTCATTTTGTAATTCTTGCATGAAGAATGTCATTGATTTAAGTCAAAAGACGAATTCTGAAGTAGCGAAATTTATCTCAGAAAACAAAGACAAAAATATCTGTGCCAGATTAAAAACAGTTCAGCTTGAGGAAGAATTTCAATATATTGAAACTTCTAAAATCACCACTTTAAAATATGCTGCCGTTGCTGCATCTATTTTACTGGTATCCAATGTTAGTGGTCAGGAAAAAGAACCCATTAAAACCGAAATAAATAATCCAAAACCTATTGATTATAGGGTAGGAAGAGTTGCTTTCAGTCAAACAGAAAATCAAGAGATTTCAATAATAATCAAAGGGAAATTATTAAATGCTAAAACTAATAGACCATTTGACCTAAATAATTTTCCAAATTTGATGTTGACCATTAATGATTCAGAAAGTACAATAAAAATGAGTTCCTCAGGTGATTTTTTAATTCCAGTGAAAGTTTTAAAAGACAGTAAAACTCTTTCTATTACGATTACAGCAAATGATTATTACCTTTCTAAAACTATTCCTTTTGATGTAAAATCAGTTAAGAAAAACATATTGTCGCAAAATATTGTTATTGCTGAAGAAGAACTTTCAAAAGTTGTTATTATGGGAGGATTAGGAGTCAACTATATACCTGAATAATAGAACAAAAAAATAACTTTATAAAAAAGGCTGCCTAAAATTTAGACAGCCTTTCGTGATTTTATTAAAGTTTAATCAAACTCTGATGTAAAGAATAATTTTACGGTTGGATATTTACTTTGCGTCATTTGAATGGTAAAATCAGAATCCGCTAAGAATACTAACTGGCCATATTTATCGTGAGCCAAGAATTTCTGTTTGATACGTTTAAATTCTTTGAATTCTTCATTTTTTGCATCATCTGGTTTTACCCAGCAAGCTTTATGAACAGGGAAATTTTCATAAGTACATTTAGCTCCATATTCGTGCTCTAAACGGTATTGAATTACCTCATATTGAAGTGCTCCAACCGTTCCGATAACTTTACGGTTATTCATTTCAAGCGTAAATAACTGTGCAACACCTTCATCCATTAACTGATCAACACCTTTTTCCAATTGCTTAGCTTTCATAGGATCGGCGTTGTTGATGTATCTAAAGTGCTCTGGAGAGAAACTAGGAATCCCTTTAAAGCTCATGATTTCACCTTCGGTCAAAGTATCACCAATTTTAAAGTTTCCGGTATCATGCAAACCTACAATGTCACCAGGATAAGAAACATCTACAATTTCTTTTTTCTCAGCGAAAAAGGCATTCGGACTTGAGAATTTTAAATTTTTCTTCTGACGAACATGGTAATAAGGCTTATTTCTTTCAAAAGTTCCAGATACAATTTTGATAAATGCCAAACGGTCACGGTGTTTTGGATCCATGTTGGCGTGGATTTTAAACACAAAACCAGACATTTTTTCTTCTGTTGGCTCAACTGTACGAGTCTCAGAATCTTTTGCTCTTGGAGATGGAGCAATTGTAATGAAACAATCTAATAATTCACGAACTCCAAAATTATTCAAAGCCGAACCAAAGAATACAGGCTGGATTTTTCCATCTAAATAATCCTGACGTTCAAATTTTGGGTAAACTTCATCAATTAATTCTAATTCTTCACGAAGTTTATTAGCTGCTTTTTCGCCCACAATTTTATCTAGTTCTGGATTATTCTGAACATCAGAAAAAGCAATTGTTTCTTCAATATTTTTACGGCTGTCTCCGCTGAAAAGGTTAATGTTTTCTTCCCATAAGTTGTAAATTCCTTGGAAATCATAACCCATTCCGATTGGAAAACTCAGAGGAGTAACTTTTAAACCTAATTTTTGCTCTACTTCATCCATTAGATCGAAAGCATCTTTACCTTCACGATCTAATTTGTTGATGAAAACAATCATCGGAATGTTACGCATTCTACAAACGGCAACCAGTTTTTCAGTTTGTTCCTCAACCCCTTTTGCAACGTCGATTACAACAATTACGCTATCAACAGCAGTTAAAGTTCTAAAAGTATCTTCGGCAAAATCCTTGTGACCAGGAGTATCTAGGATGTTGATTTTTTTATCTTTATAATTAAAAGCAAGCACAGAAGTCGAAACCGAGATACCTCTTTGGCGTTCGATTTCCATAAAGTCACTCGTTGCTCCTTTTTTAATTTTGTTATTCTTTACAGCTCCTGCTTCTTGAATTGCACCTCCAAATAAAAGTAATTTCTCTGTTAATGTCGTTTTACCGGCATCGGGATGCGATATAATTCCAAATGTTCTTCTGCGTTGTATTTCTTTTAAAAAGCTCATATTTCGTATAAATAGGTTGCAAAAGTACTATTAAATACGGCTTTATAAAAATATTCAGTTCTTAAATTTGGAAGTCTTTCTTCTAACTGGATTTTCGAACAAAAAAATAAGGCTGTTTTGCAACAGCCTTACATAGTCATTTTTAAATTACTGATTAATTGACCAAATTGAATATCCTTTTGGAGGACATTGTATTTTTACCCATTTGTCTGCTTGTGTAGTCGGGTACCAAGTTGAGTTTCCTGTAAAATCTTTAATTTGAGTATTGGCCCAGTTGGTCTGAATCCATCTTTCCTGCCAAACATCTGAATTGTTAATATAAACAACCAATCCTGGATTTCCGTTATAACCGTTTCTTCTCGCCACATATTCATCATTATCAGAATATAAAATGGAAGTTGTTCCAGTTGCTTTATTGTTATGAATCCAGATTAAGTTGTTTAGTTTATTTTTGTCTAGCCATTCTTCATAATCTCTATAGAAAATGGTCGGATAACCTTCGTGAGTTAATATATATGAGTACGCTAACAATTTGTTCCAAATTTCATCTGTATCGTGATTAGTTACAAATGTCACGGCTTTGTATGGGTTACGTTTCCACATCATGTCATCATTTAACAAAGCCAAATTGTTTCCGTCAAAAGCGTCATTCATTTTATAGTAACATGCAAAATCAAAAACAGAACTGTTGGCATTGTTTGCCCAGTCATTTAATACATTTACATTGGAATCCCATAATTCTCCAACCGAAAATCCGCCAACATTAGCATTCCATGCATTTACAACCCATGCACCAAAACCTTTTACATAGTCAAATCTCCAGCCATCAAATTTCATGGTATTTTTATAATATTTTCCAACACCATCAGCTCTAAGCCAAAGCCAGTTTTGAACATTTGGTGCAGCGTGGCATAAATCAGGAAAACCTCCGAAAGAACCTTCGTCATTGTTTCCGTAACTGTTTTTGTAAAAATCATTATAGTTACGAGGAAACTTACCCGAAGCAACTCCTGTAAAATTAGTCCACGTGTTGGTTCCCGTAAATGGATTTGCTTCAGATTGTCCGCCGCTGTTATGGTTAATTACGATATCTGCATAAACTTTGATGTTTTCATTATGAGCAGCAGTGATCAAATTTATCAATTCTGTTTTGGACCCAAATCTTGTTTCAATACTTCCGTTTTGGTTGTAATCTCCAAAATCAAAATAATCTGTCGGGTCGTATCCCATAGAAAATGCACCATTCTGTGCTTTTGAAGCCGGCGGAAGCCAAATCGAACCAATTCCGGCATTTCCCCAAGCGGTTACTTTACTGCTTACGGTATTCCACCAGTTTCCACCAGCAGGAACATCCCAATAAAATGCCTGCATCATAACACCGCCGCCAGGGTTGTCTACATATTTTCCGGTTAGAGAAGAGGAAGTACCTGTACTAAATGGTTTTCCATCGTGATGCGTAACATTAATAATTTTAAACTGCTGGCTTTCTGCTTTAGCATCAATGTCATTTGTCTCATTTTGAGAACATGAATGCAAAAATGCCGATGTGACGGCCATCAAGAAGAATCTTGAAATAGGTTTTTTCATAATAGATGTGGTTAAGGTTAAATTAATAAAGTTTCGTAATTGTTAATTTTTACGGCTTAAAATATAGGTATTTATATTTTTAAGCATAATAAATTATTAATTACGCATCAAAAGTAGTTTTTTTTTGAAGTGAATTCATTTTGTAAGAAAATAGTTTGAAGCGAAAACGTTGTAGTGTTAAAAACTTTTCTAAAACGTTATAGTTGAAGCTCTTTTTTCGATGACTTAAATAATATAGAACATACTTTTGTAAACAAGTGTGTTATTGGATTTTATTTTAATCCATATAATTTTTTGTTAATACTATAGCCGATAGTTGTATTATGTAATTGAATTGTTATTTTTGTTCGTTATTAGTTATAAGAACTAAGGTTTATTGATAGACTTTTAAAATTCTAAAAGTTTAAGATTGAATTAAATACCAAGCGATTTTACATTAAAATAAAATTTGAATAAATGTTATTAAAAAAATTACAGCCAAAAACAATTGATTACAAGTTTGTAATGATGTTTTGTTTTTCACTTTTTTTCACGTCAATTGTGTCAGCACAAGAAATAATTCCTGATGTTGTGGCTGAAAAACCAGCAGAAACTCATTCAGGTGGAAAGCTTAAAATTGATGGTATTATTGCGACAGTAGGAGATTATATCGTTTTGGATTCTGATATTGACAAAGGTTTTTTAGAAATCACAAGTCAAGGAGGAAGCATAAAAGACATTACAAGATGTCAAATGCTTGGTAAACTTTTAGAAGATAAATTATACGCCCACCAAGCTATTCAAGATAGTATTATTGTTAGTGATGCCGAAGTAAGAAGCATGATGGAAGAGCGTCTGAATTACATGATTCAGCAGGTTGGAGATATTAATAAAGTAGTTGCTTATTATAAAAAAAGTTCAGTAGAGGAATTTAAAACATATTTTGCAGATATTTTAAAAGAGCAAAAACTTGCTTCGGAAATGAGAGATAAAATCGTAAAAGATGTAGAAATCACTCCTGAAGAAGTTCGTAATTTCTTTAAAAAAATACCAAAAGACGAATTGCCGACTTTTGGTGCCGAAATGGAAGTAGCGCAGATTGTAGCCGAACCAAAAGTTTCTAAAGAAGATAAGCAAAAAGTAATCGACCGATTAAATGCAATTCGAAAAGATGTTTTGGAAGGGTCAAGTTTTGCTACTAAAGCCGTTTTATATTCACAGGATCCAGGATCGGCTCCAAACGGAGGGTATTATAAAATGACTCGTAAAACACCTTTCGTAAAAGAGTTTAAAGATGTTGCGTTTAGTTTGCAAGAAGGTGAAATTTCGCAGCCATTTGAAACATCTTTCGGGTTCCATATTATTATGGTAGACAAAATTAAAGGACAAGAAGTAGAATTACGTCACATATTAATTGCTCCTGTAGTTTCTGAAAGTGCTTTAAAGGATGCAAAAGAAAGATTAGCCAATGTTAGAGCTAAAATTATAAACAAAGAAATTTCGTTTGCAGATGCAGCAAGAGCAGAATCTGATGAAAAAGAAACTAGAGCAAACGGAGGAACTTTAGTAAATCCAAATACTCAAGATACTCGTTTTGAATTGACAAAAATGGATCCTACCTTATATGGTCAGGTGTCAAATTTAAAAGATGATGAAATTTCTCAGCCACTTTTAAATACAGATGACAGAGGAAAGAAAACTTATAAACTAATCACTGTTACGAATAGAATTGACGAGCATACAGCTGATTATGCTAAGGATTACACTAAAATTAAAGAATTAGCATTAAAAGAAAAACAAATCAATGCAATTGCAAAATGGTTTGATGCTAAAATTAAAGACACCTACATTAAGATTATTGGTGAATACAGAGACTGTAGTTTTGCTAATAACTGGTTAAAAAAATAATTTTTATTAAATAAATAAAAAGAGTTAGTTTTATGAATTCATAAAGTTAACTCTTTTTAATTTTAAATACACTCATAAATGTCTGACGTAACAGCAATTCACAATTTAGTTCAGAAACGAAGCGAATTAAAAAACGAAATAGCAAAAATCATTGTAGGGCAGGATGCCGTTATAGACCAAATTTTACTATGTATATTTTCAGGCGGACACGCACTTTTAATTGGTGTTCCCGGTTTGGCAAAAACCCTAATGATAAATACTTTGTCTCAGGCTTTAGGTTTAGATTTTAAAAGAATTCAATTTACTCCGGATTTAATGCCTTCGGATATTTTAGGAAGTGAAATTTTAGATGAAAACAGACATTTTAAATTCATAAAAGGACCAATCTTTTCAAATATTATTCTTGCTGACGAGATCAACAGAACGCCGCCTAAAACGCAAGCGGCATTATTAGAAGCCATGCAGGAACGTTCGGTGACTATTGCTGGGCAGAATTATAAATTAGATTTACCCTATTTTGTATTAGCTACTCAAAACCCAATTGAGCAGGAAGGAACTTACCCGCTTCCAGAAGCGCAATTAGATCGTTTTATGTTTGCAATTAAATTGGAATATCCCACTTTTGAAGAAGAAGTAAGAGTAGTAAAACAAACTACATCAGATAATAAAGTAGATATCAAACCATTGTTTACGGCTCAGGAAATTATAGATTTCCAACATCTAATCCGCAGGATTCCAGTGGCAGATAATGTTATTGAGTACGCGGTAACTTTGGTGAGCAAAACACGTCCTGACAATGCTTTGACAAATGATTTTGTGAAAAACTATTTAGATTGGGGCGCGGGACCAAGAGCTTCACAGAATTTGATTCTGGCTGCAAAAGCACATGCCGCTTTCAATGGTAAGTTTTCACCAGATATTGAAGATGTTCAAGCAGTAGCAACAGGAATTCTTCGTCATAGAATTATCAAAAATTACAAAGCCGATGCAGAAGGAATTACTGAAGAAGCAATCATTAAAAAGCTGATGTAATTTTTAAATACCATACTTCATAAAAATCCTGATAATGCGTTATCAGGATTTTTTGTTTTTAAGCAAAAAATAACTCAAATTCTGGGGAATTCTAAATTCGACAAGTGTCAGAAAAAAGACTTCAAAGTATCAACTATAACGTTATAAATTCTAATTTAGAAAGGTTCTTTTCTAAAAATAGAGGTAAAAATCTCACTTCCTTTATAACATCAAATTTCGACTTTGTTAAAGAAAAGATTTTTAAATGTTAATAATTCATTATTTTAATATAAAATTAATTTTTTGACAAAAACAAGCAGTGAAAATCGTTTTTTAGCAATAATAATTTTTGAAATGGCTTGTTCTATTAAATTTTTTTTAATTATCGTGTTTAATGCTTAAATTTGCCTCAAAAAAATAAATCCGCTTTTATTATGAATATTTATCAGGATTATCTTCAAGAAATTGAAGAAAGAAAAAATCAAGGGTTACACCCAAAACCAATTGATGGAGCTGAGTTATTAAGCGAAATCATTTCTCAAATTAAAGATGTTGATAACGCATACCGCGAAGACTCTCTTAAGTTTTTTATTTACAATACATTACCAGGTACTACAAGTGCCGCAGGTGAAAAAGCAAAGTTTTTAAAAGAAATCATTTTAGGTCAATCTGTTGTAGAAGAGATTTCACCTGCTTTTGCTTTTGAATTATTATCGCACATGAAGGGTGGACCTTCAATTGAAGTGTTATTGGATTTAGCTCTAGGAAATGATGCTGCTATTGCTAAAGAAGCGGCAGAAGTTCTTAAAACACAAGTATTTCTTTATGATGCAGATACTGACCGTTTAAAAGAAGCGTTTAAAAATGGTAATCCGTTCGCTAAAGAAATTATTGAAAGTTATGCAAAAGCTGAATTCTTCACTAAACTTCCTGAAGTGCCTGAAGAAATTAAAGTTGTTACCTATATTGCTGGTGAAGGAGATATCTCTACAGATTTACTTTCTCCAGGAAACCAAGCCCACTCTCGTTCAGATCGTGAACTTCACGGTAAATGTATGATTACGCCTCAAGCACAAGAGGAAATTCAGGCATTGCAGGCAAAACATCCAGATGCAAGCGTGATGTTAATTGCTGAAAAAGGTACAATGGGAGTTGGATCTTCTAGAATGTCAGGTGTAAACAACGTGGCACTTTGGACAGGAAAACAAGCAAGCCCATACGTTCCATTCGTAAATATTGCTCCAATTGTTGGGGGTACAAATGGTATTTCTCCAATTTTCCTTACTACAGTTGATGTTACTGGAGGTATCGGGATTGACCTTAAAAACTGGGTTAAAAAATTATATGCAGATGGAAAACCTGTATTGAACGAAAACAACGAGCCAATTCTTGAGCAAGCTTATTCTGTGGCTACAGGAACTGTGTTGACAATCAATACTCAAACTAAAAAATTATACAGTGGTGATCAAGAATTAATTGATATTTCTAGATCATTTACTCCTCAAAAGAAGGAATTCATTAGAGCTGGAGGATCTTACGCAATTGTATTTGGTAAAAAACTGCAGACTTTCGCTGCGAAAGTATTAGATATCGAAGCTCCTGCTGTATTTGCTCCATCAAAAGAAATTTCTAATGAAGGACAAGGTTTAACCGCAGTTGAAAAAATCTTCAACAAAAATGCTGTTGGAATTGCTCCAGGAAAAGTGTTGCACGCTGGATCTGATGTTCGTGTAGAAGTAAATATTGTAGGTTCGCAAGATACTACTGGTCTTATGACAGCTCAAGAATTAGAGTCTATGGCTGCTACAGTGATTTCTCCAATTGTTGATGGTGCTTACCAATCGGGTTGTCATACTGCTTCGGTTTGGGATAAAAAAGCTCAAGCTAATATTCCTAAATTGATGAAATTCATGAACAACTTTGGTTTGATTACAGCTCGTGACCCAAAAGGTGTTTATCACTCAATGACAGACGTTATCCACAAAGTACTTAATGATATTACTATCGACGAATGGGCAATCATTATTGGTGGTGACTCTCATACTAGAATGTCGAAAGGTGTTGCTTTTGGTGCTGACTCAGGAACGGTTGCTCTTGCATTAGCTACTGGTGAGGCTTCTATGCCAATTCCGGAATCTGTAAAAGTAACTTTCAAAGGAGATATGAAAGAATATATGGATTTCCGTGATGTGGTTCATGCTACTCAAGCTCAAATGCTTAAGAAATTCAACGGTGAGAATGTGTTCCAAGGTAGAATCATCGAGGTTCATATCGGAACTCTTACTGCTGACCAAGCGTTTACATTTACAGACTGGACTGCAGAAATGAAAGCAAAAGCTTCTATCTGTATTTCTGAAGACGATACTTTGATCGAGTCATTGGAAATTGCTAAAGGCAGAATCCAAATCATGATCGACAAAGGAATGGATAACGACAGACAAGTTCTTCAAGGTTTAATCAACAAAGCAGATAAGAGAATTACTGAAATTAAATCTGGCGAAAAACCAGCTTTAACTCCAGATGCAAATGCGAAATATTATGCTGAAGTTGTAGTTGATTTAGATGAAATCGCTGAGCCGATGATCGCTGACCCAGATGTAAATAACAAAGATGTTTCTAAACGTTATACTCACGATACTATCAGACCGTTATCTTTCTATGGCGGAGATAAAAAAGTAGATCTTGGATTTATTGGTTCGTGTATGGTTCACAAAGGAGATATGAAAATCCTTGCTCAGATGTTGAAAAATGTTGAAGCACAACAAGGAAAAGTTGAATTTAAAGCTCCTCTAGTAGTAGCTCCTCCAACTTACAACATTGTTGATGAGTTGAAAGCTGAAGGTGACTGGGAAGTTTTACAAAAATACTCTGGTTTCGAATTTGACGACAATGCTCCTAAAGGTGCAGCTCGTACTGAATACGAAAATATGTTGTATTTAGAGCGTCCAGGATGTAACCTTTGTATGGGTAACCAAGAAAAAGCAGCTAAAGGAGATACAGTAATGGCAACATCTACTCGTTTGTTCCAAGGAAGAGTTGTAGAGGATAAAGAAGGTAAAAAAGGAGAATCTTTACTTTCTTCAACTCCAGTTGTGGTTCTTTCTACAATTTTAGGTAGAACTCCAACTATGGCAGAATATACTGCTGCGGTAGACGGAATCAATTTGACTAAGTTTGCACCTTCTAACAAACAGTTAGTAATGTAATCAGAAGATTATTTAAGAATATTTTAAAAGCCCGAGTCGTAAAACTCGGGCTTTTTTAGTAATAATTGTTCTATTTTTTGTAACTTGTGATGTTCAAAAAACAATAATAAAAACAAAAAAATCTATGGCTTTTGATATTGAAATGATTAAAAAAGTGTATGAGAACATGCCTGCGCGAGTTGATAAAGCGCGTGAGATTGTTGGTCGTCCGCTTACTTTAACAGAGAAAATTTTATACAATCACCTTTGGGAAGGAAATCCAACCAAGGCGTTTGGAAGAGGAGTTGACTATGTTGATTTTGCACCAGATCGTGTGGCATGTCAGGATGCAACCGCACAAATGGCATTATTACAGTTTATGCACGCTGGGAAATCAAAAGTAGCAGTTCCAACAACGGTTCACTGTGATCACTTAATTCAGGCAAAAGTGGATGCCGTAACCGATTTGGCTAGAGCAAAAACACAAAGTAATGAAGTTTTCGACTTCTTGTCTTCTGTTTCTAATAAATACGGAATTGGTTTCTGGAAACCAGGAGCCGGAATTATTCACCAAGTGGTACTTGAAAATTATGCATTTCCTGGCGGAATGATGATTGGTACCGATTCTCATACTGTAAATGCAGGTGGTTTAGGGATGGTTGCAGTTGGTGTTGGTGGAGCAGATGCTGTAGATGTTATGTCAGGAATGGCTTGGGAGCTTAAATTTCCTAAACTTATTGGAGTTAAATTAACTGGGAAATTATCAGGATGGACTGCTCCAAAAGATGTTATTCTTAAAGTTGCTGGTATTTTGACTGTAAAAGGGGGTACTGGAGCAATAGTTGAATATTTTGGAGAAGGTGCAAAAGCAATGTCTTGTACAGGTAAAGGAACTATATGCAACATGGGAGCAGAAATTGGAGCAACTACTTCAACTTTTGGATACGATGATTCCATGAGCCGTTACTTGCGTTCTACAAATAGAGCAGATGTGGCAGATGCAGCAGATAAAATAGCGCCTTATTTAACTGGAGATCCAGAGGTATATGAAAATCCAGAACAATATTTTGATCAAGTAATCGAAATCAATTTATCTACATTAGAACCACATTTAAACGGTCCTTTTACTCCAGATTTGGCTACTCCAATTTCTAAAATGAAAGAAGAAGCAATCAAAAATAACTGGCCATTACAAGTTCAAGTAGGTTTAATAGGTTCTTGTACAAACTCATCTTACGAAGATATTTCTCGTGCGGCCTCTTTAGCAAAACAAGTAGCGGCAAAGAATTTAAAAACGAAAGCGAAGTTTACTATAACTCCAGGTTCAGAAGTTGTACGATCTACAATTGAAAGAGACGGATTTATTGACACTTTCAATAAAATCAATGCTACAGTATTTGCAAATGCCTGCGGACCATGTATTGGTATGTGGGATAGAGAAGGTGCCGAAAAAGAAGAAAGAAATACAATTGTGCACTCTTTCAATCGTAACTTCTCAAAACGTGCAGATGGTAACCCAAATACCTTAGCTTTCGTGGGTTCTCCAGAATTGGTAACAGCTTTGGCAATTGCAGGTGATTTAGGATTTAATCCATTAACCGATAAATTAATTAATGAAGATGGAGAAGAAGTAATGCTTGATGAGCCAACTGGAGATGAGCTTCCTGCGAAAGGTTTTTATGCTGAAGATCCGGGATTCCAAGCTCCAGCTGAAGATGGTTCTGGAGTTACAGTGGTAGTAAATCCAACATCAGAACGATTGCAATTATTAGCTCCATTTGAAGCTTGGGATGGTAAAAACATTATAGGTGCTAAATTATTAATTAAAGCATTTGGAAAATGTACTACAGACCACATTTCTATGGCTGGGCCTTGGTTGCGCTTCCGTGGACATTTAGATAATATTTCTAATAATATGTTGATTGGTGCTGTAAACGCCTATAACCAAAAAACAAATTCAGTTAAAAATCAATTAACTGGACAATATGATGCGGTTCCTGCTGTTGCCCGCGCATACAAAGCAGCTGGAGTTCCATCTATTGTGGTTGGAGATCATAATTACGGTGAAGGTTCTTCTCGTGAGCACGCGGCTATGGAACCACGTTTCTTAGGTGTTAAAGCAGTATTAGTCAAATCTTTCGCTCGTATTCACGAAACAAACCTTAAAAAACAAGGTCTTTTAGGATTGACTTTTGCAAACGAAGCCGATTACGATAAAATTCAAGAAGATGATACTATTAACTTTTTAGATTTAACCGAATTTGCACCAGGAAAACCACTAACATTAGAATTCGTTCACGCAAATGGTATAAAAGATATTATTTTGGCCAATCATACGTATAACGAAGGACAAATAGGATGGTTTGTTGCGGGTTCTGCATTAAATTTAATTGCAGCTGGAAAAGCCTAATCTTTTAATTCAATTATAAAATAAAACGCTCTGTGTTAAACAGGGCGTTTTTTATTGGTGTAAACCAACTTGCTTTTTCGGTAGTTGTACTTTGCAATTTCAGTTGAATAAAAAACTTTTGTAATGGAATTTTGCAGAAAAAATGATAAAACTATCAATACATTGACTGGCTGAAATTAGTCTATAACAAAAAGATGAGCATAGTTTTTATGCTTGTTGTGGAGTTATATTGATGCGAGTTTTTATAAAAGAAAGTTTTTATGGTAAGAATCTGCATGTCAAAAAGTTGACTCAAATTGTATTCGTTTCCTTGTAAATTTGAGGTAAATTAATTGTTAAAAATTATGGTTTTTGTTGATTTAAGCGTTAAATTCGCAATTGACGTAATATATTTGTAATTTTTGAGTTGAATTATGTAATAAGACTTAAAACAATAGTATTAATTTAAAGGAGAAATATGGTTTTTAGATTTGTAGTAGTTTTGATTTTTTTCAGTGTTGGAGCTTTTGCGCAGGATAATTTTATAAAGCACAAAATTTCGCAAGGAGATAATCTTTCTGTTATTGCTAAAAAATACGGAGTAAAAGTAAAAGACATTACCGATGCAAATCCAAACGCTCCTAAAATTCTAAAACTAAACTCGGTACTTTTAATTCCGAGTAAAAATAAAAGTGTTGCACAAGGAAAAACCAAATCTGAGATTAAAGAACCAAAATCTGAAGCTATAGTAAATAACTCCGGTTCGCATGAAGTCCTAGCGAAAGAAACACTTTGGGGAATCTCAAAAAAATATAATGTTTCTGTTGATGATTTAAAGAAAGCAAATCCCTCTCTCGAAACAGAAGGTTTGAAAATAGGGCAGCAGATTATTATTCCTTCAAATGCTGTAGCATCAGTAGTAAATTCTACTACAGCTAGAGAAACTTCAAAGTCTGATATTATGCCATCAAATGAAGTTGAAATTGCTGTTGAGGTTCAGTCGAAAGAAACAAAATATGCCATTGCAAAAAGATACGGAATAACAGTTGCAGAATTAGAAAAGCAAAATCCATCTGCTAAAAAGAAATTACGAGTTGGTTCTATCTTGAAAATAAAGACTACCAAAGAAAAAGCAGATGCTATAGAAGTTCTAAATTCAGTTAAAGAATCTAACGAAATTGAACCTATTAAAGAAGAAAACATACAAATTGCCGACAACACTAATGTAAAGACAGATTCAACCCTTTTTCGTGTAGGAAATCATTCAGAATTAATAGAGCAATTAATTTCAAACGCAACCGAAAATATCGGAACACGTTATAGGTCTGGAGGAATAACAAAAGCAGGTTTTGATTGTTCTGGTTTAATGTATTGTACGTTTGGTAATTTTGATATAAAATTACCAAGAAGTTCTATAGAGCAATCCCGAATTGGTATTAAAGTGGCTTCAGCAGAAGCGCAAAAAGGAGATTTGATTTTCTTTAAAACCAATGGCAGACGTCATATTAACCACGTAGGTATGGTGGTTGAGAATGCCGACGGCGAAATTAAATTTGTACATTCTTCAACCCACGGAGGTGTGATTATTTCTTCTACAAGAGAACCCTATTACCAAAGATCTTTTTCACAAGTAAACCGCATTTTAGAATAAAAATCAAGGGATAAAAAACTTTCTTAAATTATCTGTAGGAAGCGGTTTGCTTAAAAAACCAGAAACGTTTTCATTTTTCTTTACCTGATGAATTTCATCCGGATCCAAAGTCGATGAAACAATATAAATCTGGATTTCATTTTTAATCCCGTCATTTAATTTTTGGAATTCTTCTAAAAATTCGAAACCATTCATTACTGGCATTTGAATGTCAAGTAAAACGATTAATTTTTCGGTTTCTTTTTTACTATTTAAAATCCATTGCAAACCTTCCTGACCATTGTTTACAATCACGACCTGATTAACATGCAGTACTTTTTTCAGCAATTGTTGTGTAACAAGCTGATCAATTAAATTGTCGTCGATTATTAGAAATACGGGATTAAATTCCATAAGAAGCAGGAATAGCTACAATAAATTTACTTCCAATGTTACTTTCAGAAAATACTGAAATGTTTCCTTTGATATTTTCTACAGCCTCTTTCACAATGTAAAGACCTAAGCCTGAACCTTTGTTTTTATTGGTACCGTAATACATTTCAAAAATGTGTTCTTTACACTCATCATTGATTCCAATTCCATTGTCGGTTACTTCAATTTTATTAAAACCATCCAGAATATAAGATTTAATAGAAATGAACATTTCTTTCTTGTTATTATCAGCATATTTAATAGCATTTGAAAGCAGATTGCTGATAATGATTTTCAAACGCAATGAATCACTTTCGATTTCATCGACTAATAATTCTTGGGTGAAAGTTATTTTATTAGCATTTTCAATGTGCATTAATTGTGAAATGGCCTCATTAAACAGTTCGCGAAGACTTACGGGTTCCATTACAATTTGTTTTCTCTTGTTTTTAGAATAATCAATAATGTCACTTATAAACTGATCCTGCTTTGTGAGGCTTTTATGCATTAATTGAAGATAATTTTATCTGATCAATATCATCTTCCAGTTGTGTGATTTCAATTAAGCCCTTTAGAGAAGTTATGGGAGACCGTAAATCGTGCGATGCGCTATAAACAAAACGATCTAATTCGTGATTGACTAAAATTAGGTTTTCATTTTTGACCTCAATTTCTTTTTTAGAAATAGTCAATCGTTTTACCATAATCGAATAATACGAACAAACGCTTAAAACGATAATCAGAATAAATATAATATTGGTTATAGTTAAAAGCGTTTTTATTTTTCGGGTTCCTTCTCCTAAAGTGTTAGAGAAATTACGTTCATTGATAGTAAGCCTATCACTTATAGTGCTTATTTGGTGAAGAAACTTTTTCTGGTCATCTGCTGTTAAAGAGTTAAACTGAATTTTGGCATTAATTTGTGTTCCAATTATAAAAAGTTCATCAATCAAATTATCTCCTTGTTCCCACTCATGAATTGCTTTTGCGAGAAATGGGACTTTTTTAAAATTCACAAATAACCAGACAATGTCATTCAAATCATCACTATGATTACGCCCTGTTAAGAAACCTTGTCTGGCAATTTCATTATCGCCGACTTTTAGAAGAGTTTTTCTCGCAATACCGTCGCCCATAGGAACTTTTAATTCTTCATTGTATAATTTCCATTGATTAGGATCTTTATTATACAAATAGGTGATAAGATGACGGGAAGCATCTTTTTGTCCTTTTGAGTAATGAGATTCGCCATTTATATAAGCTCTATTGGCTGAAAGAATTTTAATCGTGAAAAAATTAATAAAAATTAAGAGTGCACACGAAATAAATACGATCAATATAAGAATAAAAACATTTGGCAAGCGCAAGTTTTTTAAAGATTGAACCTTATACATAAACTTAAATATTAGTAGGTTAATATTAATTTCTGCCTTATATAAAGTTGTTTCTATCTATAACTGATCAATAATCTTGAGGTGGATTATTGTTCAATGAAATTAGTGAACAATTGTTAAAGTAATTACTGGGTTTTTAAGATTAATTTGCTTCTTTATCAAATTTAGTAAAAAAATGACACCAAATAACGTGAAAGAATATTTTTTTCTGGTTAATAGCTTTTCTAATTAAATTGTTGTTATTCAATGTTTTGTGTTTAATTTTCTGTAATTAAATCAAGAATAAAATATTTTCAAAGTAATTTCGATTAAACGCGGTAAAGGATAAGTGTTCTGAGAAGAATTTATTTTGTTTAAGTATTTCAGTTTGAGGTTATATCTAATTGATGCCAAAAATGATCACATCCATTTTTGCATTCTGTGTTTCTCCTTTGTGTATCAGTTATTTTAAAAATCCAGAGTAATGCAGTAATCGTTTTGATGTTTTCTGCTGAAGGAAGCGATATTAATTTATTAAACGCGATTTTAGTTGGAAACGTTTTTAGAATAACTATTGGTGTGTAAGTTGATTTTAAGGGAATTGTTTTAAGAGCATTTTGATAAACTTCTGAATTATAATCGACTTTATTAGGAATAGAATTAAAGATATAGATGCGTAAAATTTTAAAAAGCTTTTCAAAATTGTAATCTTCATCGTTTAATAAAAGTTCAAGTCCAAGTTTAAAATCTATTTTTCCCTGGGCTATTTTATTTATTAAGAATTCTTGTTTGTTCATTATTGATAATAATACATCATACATGATTTGAATTAAGAAAAATAAAGCTGTAAGTTTTTGGTTTACAGCTTTAATGTGAAGATTTTTTGAAAAAAAACTAATTATTTATTAATAATGAGTTTTTTAGTTTCTGTGTAATTTGCCGTTTTTATTTTTACTAAATACAAGCCTTTTGGAAGAAAATTTAAATTTAGGGATAACGGTGTTTCTGTGTCTGGAGATATACTTTGAATCTTTGTTCCTAAGATTGAGTATATTGTAATATTTTTTATGACAGCATTATCATTCGATAAGAATGAGATCTTTTCATTTGAAGATGCAGGGTTTGGATAGACCGTAATATGATTTGAGTTTTTATGGGGTTGATTATCATCTAAATCATTTAGACCTAATGTTTTTTCAATATTTGCATAATAAAGTTCTATGCCACTTTCAGCAGTGTACCCTTTAAAAAGTAAATTGTCATTGTAGTTTATTATTTCATTAATCCCTTCATATTCACCAAATTTTTTAGCATTTGTCACATTGATTTCCAGAGATGCAGGAATAGATGATTGATCATTAACATACCATATATTTTTAGAAGAAAAGCTTTTGAAATAAAATAAGTGATCTTTTACACATGTACAATTTATAAAATTTTCTGGAGTTTCTAATGCAATTTTTTCAATAAGAATTGTTCCTTCGGCAGTTCCATCAGTCCTCCAAAGTTCCTTACCATAGTTTACCCCATTTTCACCAACAGCAAAATATACATATTTACCGCATGACTTTAATGTATTCATCGCGCGATAATTTAGAAAATTAGCTGTTGTTAAAATTTTAGTCCCTTCTACTGTACCATCAGATTTCATTAATGTTTGTCCTCTGTCTTCTAAAAAAGCACTAAAATACAATTTGTTATTATGAACTATAGTTTTATGAAAGGGTTCTGGATATTCCATTATTGATGTAAATAAAAGTTTAGAACCTGCGGTTGTCCCGTCACTAGACCATAATGTATTATTTCCATAACTAGAATTATTGCTATTTGTTTTATAGAAAATTTTGCCATTTGCAGTATTAAGTAAAGTTGGTCTATAATCATTTGGTCCTGAAATAGCTAAAGTAATTGCTTTTGTTGTTCCATTAGTTGTTCCATCAGTTTTCCATATTGAAGGCTCGTTTCCATCAAATGCTGTAAAATATAAAGTGTTATTAAGTATAGCATAACATTTTTCACTAAGATAAAAATCAGAATCATAATAAATGTTAGATTGAAATATGCCATTCCCAAGACCAGGATTTATATCTTTCAATAAAAACGTTCCTGTTTCTGTTCCGTCAGTTCTCCATAACTCTATACCATTAATTTGATCATTAGCTGCAAAATATCCAATATTATTACACGACATAAATAGTGAGTAATCATCTATACTGCTCGCATTTCCAGGAGCTATATCTTTTATCATGCCTGTATTGGCTTCAGTTCCGTCAGTTTTAAATATCTCAAACCCATTTTTGCCATCATTTGCCCTAAAAATCACATTGTTTCCAATAACGGTAAAAAACGGTCTGTAGTTGTAATCATTTCTTATTGAGCTATCATCTAAAGCAATATCCTTAATGATTTGTGTTCCTTGTATTGTACCATCAGTTATAAATGGTTCTAGGCCACTTCTTCCGTTTGTACCTGTAAAAATTATTTTACCGTTAAAATTTGTAAAATCACCGGGATAGTAAACAGCACTTTGAGTGTAATTAATATCTTTTTCAATTTTTGTAAGATCTGTTGATAAATCTGTTTTCCATAATTCTATTCCATTATTACTATTGTAACCTCCCTGAAAAAAAACGTTATTATTTAATTCAACAAAACTTAATTCAGTATTAGTAAATTGTGATAAATTGATATCTTCATTAATTAGTTTTCCATTTGATATTCCATCGCTTAGCCATAAAGTTCTATATTTTTTTTTATCGTCATTAGCTGCGAAAAATAAATACTTTGAAGTTGGAGTTAGTTTTATAATTCCACTTCCAAATTCTCCTGGATAAATATCTTGAACTAACTTTGTGCCATCAGTTGTACCATCTGTTACCCATAATTCTTTGCCTTCAGTGGACCCCCCTCCAACAAAGTAAAGTTTATTTTTAAAAGAAACAAAATTAGCGTTATCACCCAGATCGTTTTGATCTAATGGTATAGTTTTGATTAAAGTAGTTCCGTTGGATGTTCCATCACTTTTCCATATCTCTGTTCCCGTTAAATAATTAAAATTACTGATAACAAGTCCCGAGTTTAACACTCCTCCATAAAGTTTATTATTGATATTAGAACCAGTTGCAATAACTTTTACCATTTCTGTTCCAGAGATGGTTCCATTACTTTTCCATAGTTCAATAGAGTTAATATTACTTTTAGCATAGAAGTATACAGAATTGTTATAGGCAAAGAAAGTATTACCAGATTGTATTCCTGATCTATAAGGACTAGGGTCAATATCTTTTAATAGAAAAGTTCCATTTTCTGTTCCATCAGTTTTCCACAACTCATTTCCATTTTCAGCAGTATATGCAGAAAAAAATAAATCATCATTTAATATGAAAAAATCTGATGGATTGCTGGAGTTTATTCCTGTATTGACGTCTTTCAGGATTTTTGTGCCATTAGGAGTTCCGTCACTAATCCAGATTTCCTGCCCATGAATGTTATCAGAAGCGCTAAAAATGATATTATTTTTGAAAACTTTTATATTAGCAATAGTCTTCGAATATGTATTACTAAAATTCTTTATTAAAGAAGTTCCTTCAGATGTTCCATCTGTTATCCAAAAAGATTGACTCTGATCATCCTCTTCTTTTGAAAGAAAGACTACTTTTCCATTGTAGTTCAATAATTTGTAAGAATAGTATGTGTTATATTCATTTAGATATTTGATAAGATGGGTTCCAGCCTCTGTTCCATTACTTGTCCATAATCCAATCTTGCGGGTTTCATCTTTTGCCGTAAAATATAAGATATCATTTATAACTAAAAAATTAGGATATTCTAAGCCATCAATATTTCCTGGAAAAATATCTTTCACAAGTGATGTTTTTTTACTGATGTCGTCGTATACCCAAAGCTCTCTTCCGTGAATTTCATCATCTGCAGTAAAATAAATTTTAGTATCTCCTTTAGTTAAGTTTTTAGGATTACTATCGGATAGGTAATTTAATTCTATAAGTGTAGCATCTATTTTTTGAGAGTGTATTTTCTGGATAGTTAAAAAGATAAAAAAAGAGAAAAATAAAGTTTTTTTCATAGATAGTATTTAGAATTTTTATTGAGAACTAGGTATATATAATGCTTTTTTATTTTTTTCAAAGATATATCTTAATTGTTATTGTTTTATGATACACTCAAATATTTTAGATTTTATTCACTTGAAAAAAATGTCATTTCTTTAATAATAAGCGGGTTATTTAATTTCGTATGAATTCTAAAATTTATAACAGAAAATCTAAAATTTCGGAAAAAAGTATATCTTTAACCAACCCTAAAACCAAAAAAATGCAAGAAAACGAACAAGAACATTTTAAAAGAGAACTCGGACTCTTAGATGGAACCATGCTTGTGGTAGGTTCTATGATTGGATCTGGAATATTTATTGTAAGCGCCGATATTGCCCGACAAGTTGGATCTGCCGGCTGGCTGACATTAATCTGGCTCATTTCAGGATTAATCACCATTATTGCGGCAGTAAGTTATGGAGAACTAAGTGCTATGTTTCCTAAAGCAGGAGGACAGTATGTGTATCTTAAAGAAGCCTACAATAAATTAATAGCCTTTTTATATGGCTGGAGTTTTTTTGCAGTAATCCAAACCGGAACAATTGCAGCGGTTGGAGTAGCTTTCTCAAAATTTGCCGCTTATCTTTACGAACCTTTAAGCGACGAAAATATTTTATACGAATTAGGTTCTTTTAAACTCAATGCTGCACAGTTGGTCTCTATTCTTACTATTGTAATTCTAACTTTTATCAACAGCCGCGGAGTAAAAAACGGAAAAATTCTTCAAACCGTTTTAACAATTATTAAAATCTTATCATTGCTTGGATTAATCGTGTTTGGATTAACGCTTGCCGCAAAAGCTTCTGTTTGGGATGCAAATTGGGCAGATGCTTGGACTACACGTTCATTTAATAAAGAAACAGGCTCTTGGCTTCCCATTAGCGGAACTGCTTTAATTAGCGGTATTTCGGCTGCGATGGTTGGATCATTATTTTCAAGTGATGCTTGGAACGGAGTTACATTTATTGCAGGAGAAATTAAAAATCCAAAACGAAATGTAGGTTTTAGTTTGTTCTTAGGAACGTTTATAGTAACGATTATTTACGTTTTAACAAACATTATGTACTTAGCTGTAATTCCTTTTGATGAAATAGCAACAGCAAAATTTGATCGTGTAGCAGTTGTCGCTTCAGATTATATCTTCGGAAATATTGGCGCTTTGATCATTGCAATTATGATCATGATTTCGACTTTTGCCTGCAACAACGGATTAATTATGGCAGGTGCAAGAGTGTATTATACAATGGCAAAAGACGGTTTGTTTTTTAAACAAGCAGCAACTTTAAATAATTCCAGCGTTCCATCTTGGGCACTTTGGGCACAGTGTATTTGGGCTTCGGCTTTGTGTTTGACAGGAAAATATGGTGATTTATTAGATTTTGTAATCATCATTGTATTGATTTTTTACATTCTAACGATTTACGGAATTTTCATCTTAAGAAGAAAAATGCCAGATGTAGAGAGACCTTACAAAGCTTTTGGATATCCAATTCTGCCAATGTTATACATTATCATTGCTGCTGCGATTTGTGTTTCTCTATTAATTACAAAATTCTCAACCTGTGGATGGGGAGTGTTAATTATGGTTACAGGAATTCCAGTTTATTATTTAACGAAACCAAAAGAAGCATAAAATATTGATTTCAAGTTTGAAACTTTATCCATAAAATGAAAAGCGCTTTGATTAACAAGGCGCTTTTTTATTGCATTTAAAAGATTAATAGTCAGATAAATCGTTGGTAATTCTCTCTTCAGTTGGTCTTAAGAAAAGAAGATAAATTATGATTAGGATTCCAAATAAAACAAAATCAGGTTTAAGGAATAAGATTAAAAATGCAGCGCCTTCTAAAATAGCCCAGCGCATAATAGATGCTGTTTGATAAACAGGTAATTTATCTTCAAGCTTCAATTTCGGATCAATTTGTTTTAATTGTGTTTTGAATAATACACTGCTTAATACAAAAGCCAAAACTGGAATTGCAACATAAACGGCAGAAGATGAATCTATAGGTGGAATACTAAGTTTTTGGATTGAAAAATCACCTACAATCAGATAAATAATTACGGTTCCGGCACAAACTCCAAAATGTATAAGCTGCAATGCCTTAATTTTTTCAGTCATGATTAATAAGATTTGCGGTTGATTTTATGCAAGTTAGGGCTAATTATTTTAAAAAGAGAAGATTTCACGAAGAGATTAATATCCGGATATAGGTAATACAAAAAAAGGCACTACAGTAAAGTAGTGCCTTTGATGTAAAGAATCACAACGAATCTGTAAAATTATAAAACAGCTTCGACAGGTGATTTTATAGTTGAATTAATAATAGACAATGTAAGCGGATCTGTTTCTCCAGAAAAGAAAGCTTCCAGAATTTCCTGAAATATTGGATTTGCATTTTCTACCAAAGAAAACAAAGTCATGCACGAACGTAATTTACGAGCATCTAAATCCCCAAAAATTCCATCAGCTGATTTCATCTTAAACGTTAACAGCAATTCAGAAATTTCAATTAGGTGTTTTCCTAAAATGGGATGTTCCAAGTAATCAGAAGCTTCTTTTAAATCATTAATAGCATAAAGATTGGCAGTATCGCTTTTGCCCAAACCTTTTATTTGCGGAAAAATAAACCACATCCAATGTGTTTCTTTTTTCCCTTTTCCAATTTCGGAAAGAGCGGTAAGATAAAGTTTGTTTTGCGCATCTAAGAAACGCGATAAATCATTGTTCGAATAAGCCATTACGGTATTGTATTTAAAAAAAGGTTGCAAAAATAGTAAAAAAGATAGGCTTTCCCTAATAAAAGGTTCATACAGTGCATGTTTTAACTTTTTAAAGAAGGAATATCCTACGGTGTTTTAAGTGTGAATACCTCACTTTTTGAAGATATAATTATATAAAAATCAAATATTTCGATTAGTTCTTCTAAACGTAAGATTGATTCTTGGTAAAACTTTACGAGCCGTTTTCGGTACTTGATGCTGCCAATAACTGTTGGTTGTTCCCGCCATCAATAAAAAAGATCCATGATGCAGCGGAATCTCAACAGTAGGAATGTCTTTCCTGAATTTATGACGGAGTTTAAACATTCTGGTTTCTCCAAAAGTAACCGAGGCAATAATAGGATTTGGCCCTGTATTGTGCTCTTTGTCACTGTGCCAGCCTACACCATCATTTCCATTTCGGTATAAATTAAGCAAAACGGTATTAAAGTCAAGTTGTGTTTCTTTTTCGACACGACTTCTTATTTTTAATAACTCATATGTCCAATCTGGCCCTTTTGGGTCGGCGCCAGCATTATCTTTGTCTTCATACCAAGCAATCATTCTCGGAACCGTATAGGTTTTGTCATAAATTTCCATTTCATATTCTCTCCATTTGGTTTTGCGAAGTATTCTTTCGTAAAAAAGATCAGATTCTTCTTTTGTAAAGAAGTTGTCGATTAAAATCAATTCAGAATCTGGGATGTCAAATATTTTTTTTCCTCCCAAACCAGCGGTAAATAATTCGGTGTCGTTAAATAATGTCATTTTCCATTTATTTTTTGTCAATTTCAATCCATACAGGAGCATGATCGCTTGTTTTTTCCCATCCTCGTACATGGCGGTCAACTCCGCCCGAACGTAATATTGCTGCCATTTGCGGACTCAATAAAAAATGATCAATTCGCAGACCTGCATTTCGTTCATACGCATTTCTGAAATAATCCCAAAACGTATAAATTGTTTCATTAGGATACAAAGTACGAATAGCATCTGTCCATCCTTGCGAAATTATAGTTGAAAAAGCCTTTCTGACTTCAGGTCTGAAAAGCGCATCCTTAACCCATTTCTCTGGTTTGTAAACATCCAATTCGGTTGGCATCACATTGTAATCACCAATTAGAATTACTGGAACTTTTAGGTTTAGTAAAGTTTCAGCGCGATCAGCCAAGCGATCAAACCATTTTAGTTTGTATTCAAATTTTGGTCCTGGAGCGGGATTTCCGTTTGGAAGATAAATACAGGCAATTACAATTCCGTTAATCAAAGCTTCAATATAACGACTTTGAATATCTTCTTCATCACCCGGAAGCGTGCGTGTTATTTCTTCAATCTCCATATTTCGCGCAAGAATAGCAACACCATTCCACTGTTTCTGTCCATGCCAAATTGCGTTGTATCCTGCATCGTTAATCGCTTTAAGCGGAAAATTATCTTGAGGTGCTTTTAGTTCTTGTAAGCACACAATATCTGGAGCAGCTTCTTCGAGCCAGCGTAATAAAACATTTAATCTTCCATTGACTCCGTTTACGTTATAAGTAGCTATTTTCATAGTAGATTTAATTAGTTCTAATATTAAATTTACAGATTTTCAGTGTTTTATCTTGCAAAATGTTTGCTGAAAAATACTTTTCCCGGATGTTTTTCGGCGTAAGCAAAAATTAACTGTTCGATATATTGATTGCTTTTATAAGGGGTGACATAACTTCTTACTTCTTCAGAATCGTTAATGGCAACATCTCGTGAAATATATCCCATTCCATAAAAATGACCGTTTTCAATCCAGATACAGCTTCGTTCATCTGAAGATCTTCCTTTATCTATAATGGCAAAACTGGGTCTGTTGTTCAATAAATAATCAATCGCATTATCGACTTGTTCATTATGAAGTATTGGATCCGGCCATTCTTTTATTTCATGATTGTAGAAAAATTCGCCTTCTTCTGATCTTGAATATTTACAAAAACGATGATCGATTTGAAATTGTTCCGCCAGACTTCGTAATAAATGAATACCTGTATGCTGGTTGTTGAATTCGTGAATACAAGTCTGAAATTTGCTCATTTTCCCGATTGCCAGATATTTATAACCATTTCGGGCTTCGTATTGATAAATTCCATATTTCGCTTCAAAACGTTTTAACGCCCTATTGTAAGTCGGCCAGAGCTTTTTGATTTCGGTACATTCTAAAAGAAGCGCCATGAGTTCTGTTGCGCAGACTTCAAAAGAAATTCCATGAATGTCTCGTAAAAAATGCTGTCTCTGCTGATTAATATTGTTTCCTGTAAAATGTGAGGTAACGCGTTTCTTTAAATTAACTGCCTTCCCAACATAAATCACTTTTTTGGCCTGATTATAAAAATAATACACTCCCGGCTTGTCAGGTAAATTATTAAAATCTTCTTGTGGTAAATTTGGAGGCAAACGTTGATCCTGTGCTGTTTTTTTGATCATTTTGTCAATTTCTCCAGCGTCGTCCCATTCTAACAGAAGAGAAAATAATAGAGCAGTAGCATCGGCATCTCCGCCGGCACGGTGTCTGTTTTCTAATGATATATTTAAGGAATTGCAAAGATTTCCTAAACTGTACGAACCTAATCCTGGTTTGATTTTTCGGGCAGCGCGAACCGTACACAGCTTTCTTGCTGTCCATTTAAATCCTGCCTGCTCCAATTGATGATGCACAAATGAATAATCGAAGTTGACATTATGTGCTACAAAAATACGATCAGTAAGCATTTCCAGTACTTTTTCGGAAATATCATCAAAGATTGGCGCATTGGCAACCATTTCGTTATTAATTCCTGTTAACCCAAAAATAGAAGGAGGGATGTCCTGCTCTGGATTTACAAGTGTTTCGTAACGATCCAGCACATTTGTACCGTCATGAATAATAATGGCAATTTCTGTAATACGGCTTCCACTGGCATTACCGCCTGTGGTTTCAATATCGACTATGGCATATTCTTGCTTCTTCATTTGTATATAACGTAAAATCGATTATTTTTCTGTTGTTTTTTGCCCCTTATATTTTATCTGTAAACTTTTAAGCTTTAACTGTAATCACATCTTTAAGCGATGTAGAAAATTTTGGAGATAATCTGTCCTGTTTCATTTTCCATTGTCGTCCTAAAGACTGCATCCCGAATTTAATTTTGTTATTCCCATAATTCTGGTTCATTTTATCTATTACATTCATTAATGGCTGATGTTTCGGATTTGAAGTTTCAAATAAATTAAGCTGTGTTTCGCTGTTTGGCGTTAATCCCATTACAATCACACCAGCTTTTTTATAACGATACCCTTCTTTAAAAATAAGCTTAAATCCTTTTTGGGCGGCTTCATTAAGTTCTATAGTTGAGTTGGTTGGAAAATCAGTTGTGATTGTAATGCTTCGTGAATATTTTGAGTTTTCACCGCCTAAAAAATCAGTCTGAATAAAAACCGTTACCATATTGCAATTACAATCCTGGCGTCTTAGTTTTTCGGCACAAGAAGCTGTAAATGTGCTGATTCTTTCTGATATTTCTTCATAAGTAGTATATCTTTTTTCAAAAGATCTGGTTGTAGCGATCATTTTTCGCTCGGTAGCCTCTTCCAATCCCAAAGTTGGTTTTCCTTCTAACTCATGTTTTAATCGAAGCCCAATTACCGACATTTCTTTTCTTACCCATGCATCTGGAAGCTGTGTGAATTCATAAGCTGTGTTGATTTTTTTTGCTTTCAACCGTTTCGCATGTTTTCTTCCAATTCCCCAGACATCTTCAATTTTCGACCATTTTAAAGCCTTAATCCTCTTTTCTTCAGAATCAATGCAGTAAACATTCTGTGTACGATCTGCAAATTTTCGGGCAATCTTGTTTGCCATTTTTGCCAAAGCTTTAGTAGGAGCAAAACCTATACTGACAGGAATTCCTGTTCCTTGTGTTACTTCTTTTCGCATTTTTAAGCCAAGCTCATTCAAATCAAATAAATCATACCCTGTAAATTTCAAGAAAGCCTCATCAATACTATAGATTTCTATTTCGGAAGTATAAGTTTGAAGAAGATTCATCACTCTATTACTCATATCACCGTATAGTGGATAATTTGAAGAATAAACAAAAATGTTCTTTTCTTTAAAAACAGCTTCATATTTAAAAGCAGGAATAGCCATTGGAATACCCAATGCTTTAGCTTCATCAGATCTTGAGATAACACAACCGTCATTGTTAGAGAGAATAACAATAGGTTTTCCTCTTAAATGCGGTTCAAATACTCTTTGACAAGAAGCATAAAAATTATTACAATCGACTAAAGCAAACATTTCTAAACTTAAAAAGATTTAATACAATGAACTACAATGCCCCAAATCACAAAATTATTTTCTGGAGTTACTTTTATAGGCTGATAATCTTCATTTTCGGCAATAAGCCAAATAATGTCTTTTTCTATTCTGATACGTTTTACGGTAAATTCACCATCAATTTGACAAACAGCAATTTTATTATTTTGTGGTTCCAGACTTTTATCAATAATTAATAAATCACCATCATTGATGCCGACATTTTTCATAGAATGTCCTTTTACTCTGGCAAAATAAGTAGTGTATGTGTGTCTGATTAATTCTTTATTAAGATCTATTGATGATTCAATAAAATCATCTGCTGGTGAAGGAAATCCTGCGCTGATACCAACGTCAAAGAAAGGCAGTTTTACTTCCGAACTTATATTTGGGATATAAAATTCTATTGATTTTGTGGTATTTATATTTGTCAATTTCATATTCACTTCAAAAAGAGTATTTTTTTTATATTACAAAATTAGCACAGGTAATAACATTTTTAATATATTTGCTGTTCCAAATTATAACAAAATTAATTATGTCCTTATTTTCAGACAACATCAGAGCATTAAGGGTTAAGCATAAAATATCACAAGAGAGATTAGCTGAAAACCTTAGTATTACCAGAGGAAGATACGTTAAATATGAAGACGGAACTTCGGAAGCACCGTATGATATTTTAAAGAAGATTGCGTTATATTTTCATATGAGTATTGACTTAATATTATCGGTCGATATTCGAAAAATTGATGTGCAAAATTTAATAAAACTGGAAGGGAACCGACTTATTTTACCCATTCAGGTGGATAGTTTTGGAGAAAATTATATTGAAATTGTATCTCAAAAAGCAAAAGCAGGTTATTTAAACGGATATGCTGATCCAGAATACATTGAAAGTTTACAGCAGATTACACTTCCGTTTTTAGGACCAGGAAAACACCGCGGATTTCCCGTTGAAGGTGATTCAATGCCTCCGCACGAAGACGGTTCTATTATTATTGGCCGTTATGTAGAAAAGCTGGGAGAGGTGATGGATGGCAAAACTTATATTTTGATTACTAAGAATGAAGGAATGGTCTATAAGCGTCTTAACAAAAACAAAAAGAACGCTTTAGTTTTAGAATCCGATAACAGTTTTTATCCGAATTATGAAGTGAAAGCTTCTGATATTTTGGAGATTTGGGAATACGAATGCAATATCGGTCGTTCAGATAAAAAACAAGAAATTACAGAAACTGGAGCCATGAAAGATTTGCTTTTAGAATTGAAAAGAGAAGTTAGGGAAATTAAGAATAACACTTCGAATGCTTAATTAGTATGAAAATAATCCAGTATTTGTTTTTATGCTCTATCTTTCTTTTAAGTTGTAAAAAGGAAAATAAAGAACAAGAATCTATCTTTGTAAAAACATGGTATGATACAGAAACGGATTATCCATATATGGCACTTCTAGAAATAAATAAAGACCATACTTTTAAATTTATTGGTGGAGCTTGTACAGCCAGTTTTCATTCTAATGGACAATGGATAGAAAAAAACGATACATTAATTTTGAATAGTGTACTTCCTAAAGAATGTTTTCAGATTCATGAATTTGGAAAAATGTGTTATTCTAGAGAAGAAATTGAAAAAATAAGATTCACAAAAACTATAGCAGATTGTGAACCTAAAAATGATGATAGTTTTGAAAATTTTAAAGATGAAAAATTTTATTTAAGAAATGACTCTTTGATTTTGAAAAAAGATAAAAAAGAGAAATGTACTGAAAAAGAAATGGCATTTTTTAAATATAAAAAACAAAGATAGAATGTCAATGAAGCTGTAATTTTAGCGTTTATTTCAAATCAATTTTTAATTGCAGTTCATTTTTCATATGCAATAATACTTCAGCATTTCCCATAGCGTCATCAACAGGATTATGTGTATGCTCTGTTTTTCGAAGATGTTTCCATTGGGCAAAAGTATCGCTAACCAAACCACAGTATAAATCACCTATTCTTCTTGATGAATATCCAAATGGATTTCTATTTAAAAAATGATGAAAATACCAGCAGATAAACATCCAATCAAACCATTATTATCACTTATAAATATTGGTCTTCCTTTTGAATTTTCCTTTATCCATTCTTCAAAATTCAACATAACGGTTTTAGGGTCATCAAAACCCAAAGTTGTTTCTCTGTCAAAACCTGAAATTGCTAAAGCCTGCGGATCAAAATTATCAGAAATAGGTTTAAGCTGCCCATAAAATGTCTTGTCTAATTTATCATTTACAATGACTGAACCAAAAGATATCATAGAATAATCTCCGGGAATTGGCCCATCTGATTCGATATCTACAACTATATAACTCATTTAATTTTTTGTTTTGAACAAACTTAAGCTATTAAATGTAGAATCTACGAATGAAAAAGAAGAAAATATTTCACTCTTCAAGAGTTTTTAAACTTTCAAAGCAAACCAAAAAGTACTTCCCAATCCTAAATTACTTTCAACGCCAACGCTTCCGTTTTGGGCTTCAATAAATTCTTTGCTGATTGCTAAACCCAATCCAGTTCCCGATTTCTGACTGCCTGGAATCTGGAAATATTTATCGAAAACTTTGTCTTTGTATCTTGGTTCAATTCCTTTTCCGGTATCAATAACTTGAAAAACCATCTGGTTATTTTCTTCTTTTAATTTAATGAGAATCGTGCTTTTTTCAGAAGAATATCGAATGGCGTTCGACAAATAATTAATCAAAACCCAGCCTGTTTTTTCAGCATCAGCTTTTACATTTTTAAGATTTTCATCGGCATCAACAATTAACTGAATTTGTTTTTGATCTGCCTGAACTTTTACCGCTTCGACAGCATATTTCACAATTTCATGCGGATTGCTTTTTCCAATAGTTAATTGAATATTGCCAGTTTCCAATTGTGATAAATTGAGTAATTCGCCTGTAATCTTCAACAAACGCTGACTGTCGTCTTTAATGCTTTCTACCAATTGTTTCTGGTCGTCATTCATATCGCCTGTTTTGGCATTTTCAAGCAATTGAAGACTCAATTTTATAGAGGCAATTGGCGTTTTTAATTCGTGTGAAACAGTGGCAATAAAATTGGTTTTGGCAAAATCAAGTTCTTTAAAAAGCGTAATATTTCGAAGGATAATCACATCACCAATATTGATTTCTTTTTCTTCTCCCGTTGGTGTTATGGTGATATTATGAATTTCTTTTTCGAAATAACTTTCCTTTCCATGCGCAAAAATTTTGAGAGGCTGTTTTTTCGGAGTTTCGTTTTCTTTCAGAATTAAAGAACGAATTAAATCATTAGAAACCGCCAATTCAGATGCAGTTTTTCCAATAATGTCTTCCGATTTTAAACCGATAATTTTTAAAGCTTCATCATTTACAAACAAAACAATTCCTTCATGATCTAAACCAATAATTGGATCATTCATATTATTGATGAGTGTTTCCAATCGTTTTTTCTCAAAAAGAAGTTTATAAACGTTGCTGTCGTGATATTCTTCCAGCTTTTGCGCCATGGTATTAAACGATTTTGCAAGATCTCCAAATTCGCTGTGGCTGGTAAAATGAACACGTTCTGAATAGTTTTTATTGGCAATTTCCTTAATACTCAGCGTTAATTCCTTAATCGGATTCGCAATATTGTTGGGCAGATTAACCAATAAATTAAAAGCAATTAAAAAGCATAAACTACCCACAATCGCAATTGATAAATTGGCCGTTTCTGCTGATTGTTTGGCAATATCGCTTTTCTGTTTTATGGCATCGAGATTCAGTTTCATAATCGCAAAAATGTCCTGACGGATTTGCGTTTTTACAACTTCGTTAGAATTGTTTTTAGACAGAAGAGCAAAACTTTTTTTCAGTTTTTCAGTTGCTTGCTTTTCACCTGGCTCCGTAATATTGCGGGTTTGCTTCTCAAGATTTTCTTCAAAACTCTGAATCGTTTCTTTCGAATCCGATTTCATTCCGTCCAAGGCAAGAATCATGTTTCGCGAATATTCCAGCGTATTGTAATTGGATTTTAGAATATTCTCAGTGTCCTGCTTAATCAAAAAAACAGAGTAAGCACTCACTAAAGAAAGAATGATGATCATTAAAAATAACAATCCAACACCCAGATTCAATTTGGTTTTAATTCTCATTTTATAAAAACATTTAATTTTTTTTGAACCATATAAGTGATATAAGGAAATTTAAGTACTTTTTTAACCGCAAAGACGCTAAAATTAGATTAAAAAACTTTGCGATCTTGCGACTTTGCGAGCAAAAAACTCTAGCGACCTTTGCGTAAAACTTTGCGTCTTTGCGGTTAAACTTCAACGTCTCTAATTGAAATGAACTTACATCACTTATATAGTTTAAAAACTTTTAAGACAGTATAACAAGATCGACATTTGACAACGACAATTTGTTTAGCAAACGCCTAAAAATTGTTGTAGACAAAATTACTTTAAATAAATTCAAATGCGGTTTCCCAATACAGACAGTTGTAATTTGTTTTTCTTCTACAGTTGTCAAAATTGCATTGGCAATATTCGAATTTTCCAGTTTAATAACTTCGGCTCCCAATTGCACGGCGAGTTTAAAGTTATTGATTAAATGCCTTTGTTTGTCAAGGGCAATTCTGGTACTGCTTTCTTGTGGAGTTTCGACATATAAAACATACCAGCTTCCGTTGTAATAGCTTGCCAAGCGGGCCGCTTTTCTAATTACGATTTTAGCCGTTTTATCGTTACTGCTAATGCAAGCCAATAATTTTTCATGGCGCAAAGCATGCAGATTTGGAACTTCGCTTTCCACTTTTCGAACTACCTGACTTGCCACTTCCTTCAAAGCCAATTCACGCAACTGCAGAATTTGTTCCGACTTGAAAAAATTTGCTAAAGCCGTTGGAATTTTATCTGCCGTATAAATTTTTCCTTCCTTCAAACGGGCAATCAAATCTTCCGAAGTCAAATCGATATTCACCACTTCATCAGCCAGACGCAAAACATTATCCGGAATTCTTTCTTGAACGTCAATTCCTGTTATGCGTTTTACATCTTCATTTAGACTCTCAATATGCTGAATATTGACCGCCGAAATCACATTTATTCCAGCTTCCAGAATCTCCAGAACATCCTGCCAGCGTTTTTCATTTTTGCTTCCCTCAACGTTTGTATGTGCCAATTCATCAACGATAACCACTTCTGGTCTAAGGTTGATGATTGCCTGAACATCGAGTTCTTCGAGTTCTTTTCCTTTATAAAAAATAGTCCGTCGCGGAATAATCGGCAAACCAGACAATAACTCATGCGTTTCTTTCCGCATATGCGTTTCGATGTAACCAATTTTTACATCGATTCCATTTTTTAATAACGAATGCGCTTCCTGAAGCATACGGAAAGTCTTGCCCACACCGGCGCTCATCCCAATATAGATTTTAAATTTCCCTTTTCGGGATTTCTGAATCAAATCCAGAAAGTGCTGTGCGTTATTTTCGTTTTCCATTTTTTTTGGTTTAACCATTAAGAGATTAAGGAAGTTAAGCTTTTCTTTGCCTACAGAACATTAAGCTTAATGTCCTGTATTGTAGATTTAAACGCTCAAACTTAATTTTCTTCATCTCTTAATGGTAAAATAATTTTAATGTTAGAAACTAATCGCCAATGCTGTTGTTACAAAAGTATTCGTATCTGTTGGCAGATTGTTTTTGGTAAAAATTTCATCTTTACTTGACAGATTTCTCGCTTCAATTCTAAACATAACATTATCAGTAATTAAGTAATCAAAGTTAGCTGAAAATCCGTAAGTTTTAAATCCGTTTGGCGTTTCTGTTGCGATAATTACACCTTTTTCATCGCTGTAATATTCGCCTCTCGCTGCCAGCTGAATTTTATCTGTTGGTTTGTATTGCAGAATCAAAACAGGCGAAAACCAAGTATCGTATTTGTTACTGTTTTTAGCCGATTGCTGCGAACCAATATCAAAACCTGCGGTTAGATTCGTTTTCTCGGTTACTTTAAATTGTCCGTAGAAATTATTAAAATAACGCCATTTTTTGTCAATATCAGGTTGTTCATTTCCTACATACGTGCTCCAATTCAAAACGACTTTGTCAGTTGGCTTATACGTAACCTGTGTTCCAAAAGCCGGAGTTTGATTTCCGTCTACTTTCTGAATTCTTTGCCAGCCGTTTAAATACATCGCAGCCAAATACCATTTTCCAGAATCAGAAGTATAGCCAATTTTCACACCCGCTTCATAATAAGGCGAATTTTCAGCCAGAATGCTTCGGGTTAAATTCGCGCAATCTTTTCCAATCGCACTTTCAAAACCAATATGCGATGGCATAATTCCCGCATCAATCCATAAATCATGCTTTTGTGAAATCTTCACACCAACATTCGCTTCATAAACATTTTTCAATAAATCCTGCTCAGCCGACATATTATATTGAGCATAAGTTCCCGCCATCAAGGCAAAATTTCCTCGCACATTTCCCTTAGAATAATTCACTTTTGCCAAACCCAAATTCAGGTTTACCTCATTGCTCCGATTATAATTATAAAAAAAGTTTGGTCGAGTATGATTTTCCGGTTTCCCGAAATCGTAACTATAATAAACGTCTACATATCCAGAGAACGTAAACGGACTTTTAGACTCTTCTTGTGCATGTAAATTGCTAAAACCAAATGCGATTAAAGCAGTAAGTAGTATTTTTTTCATTGTCAATTGTGGTATTCAAACCCAAAAGGGTAATTAATTTATTTAGTAGATTTTTTAGGAGCTAATCCCGCTATCCGTTTCACACGAGCGATAGCGAACTGACGAAGTAATCTTTTGCTTTTTAAAGAAAAAAGCAAAAGGATTTCCACTACTATCGGGGCTAGGGCATTTGGGGTAAAAAGGACGTATCATTTCCTGCAAGGTTTTTAAAACCTTATAGGGATTAATTTTTTAAGTTTAGTTTTCAATTACAATTTGCGTTCAGTTTGTCATTTCGACGAAGGAGAAATCACAATCGTAATTCGACAAAGATTGGCAATTAGCAGCGTGGGGTTTCTAGTGCGATTTCTGCTTCGTCGAAATGACGTAAAATAACTTTGGCAGACCTACAAGGTTTTAAAAACCTTGCAGGAGAAAACCTTAGAATCTTAGCAACTTAGAACCTTAGCATCTTTTAATGAAGCTTATCCAAAGCCAAATTCAACTCCAAAACATTAACCGTTTCCGGCCCAACAACAGCCGTATTAATTTTAGATTCTACCAAAGCTTTTACTTTAGCTTCAGCTAAATTTCGTTCTTTAGCCACACGTTTTACTTGAACTAAAGCACCTTGAGGGGAAATATTCGGATCTAAGCCGCTTCCTGAAGCTGTCACCATATCAGCTGGAATTTCAGCTTTTTTTAAGTACGGATGAACAATAAGAAAAGTATCGATTCTCTTTTGAACCAAAGCTAAATATTCAGCATTGCTCGGACCTTTATTGCTTCCTGCACTTCCTGCAGCATTGTAATCAACTGCCGAAGGTCTTCCCCAGAAATAATTCGACTTATCGAACTTTTGTCCGATTTTTTGATATCCAACAACCTTTCCGTTAACAGAAAGCCTTTCTCCTTTTCCTTGATTAGGAGCCATTTGTGCGATTCCGTAAATCGCAAGAGGATAAATAACTGCGAATAAGATTAAAGTAACCGCAGTAAGTTTTATGAGTGAAAATATAGTTTTCATTTTTTTTGAGGTTCTAAGGTTCTGAGATGCTGAGGTTCTAAGTATTCTTTTAAGAACTTAGCAATTCAGAACCGATGTTTTTATTTTAATTTTTGATAGATTCTAGTTTTTCAATTCTAAGAGAAAACCTTAGTCCCTTAGAATCTTAGCACCTCAGAACCTTAAATAAAGATTGCAACGATCAAATCAATTAACTTAATCCCGATGAAAGGAACAATCAATCCGCCTAAGCCATAAATCAAAAGATTACGTTTTAGAATCGCACTCGCACCAATCGGGCGATATTCAACACCTCTCAACGCCAGCGGAATCAGAATCGGAATGATAATCGCATTGAAAATTACAGCCGATAAAATAGCACTTTCAGGACTGTGTAAACGCATGATGTTCAAACCTTGCAATGCTGGAATCGCAGTAATAAAAAGGGCTGGAACAATTGCAAAATATTTAGCAACGTCATTTGCAATAGAGAAAGTAGTCAACGTTCCTCGAGTCATTAAAAGTTGTTTTCCAATTTCGACAATCTCGATTAGTTTTGTTGGGTCATTGTCCAAATCAACCATGTTTCCAGCTTCTTTTGCCGCTTGCGTTCCGCTGTTCATGGCAACACCAACATTGGCTTGGGCAAGGGCAGGAGCATCATTTGTTCCGTCTCCCATCATCGCAACCAGACGACCTTCAGCTTGCTCTTTTCGGATGTAATTCATTTTATCTTCAGGCTTCGCTTCGGCGATAAAATCATCAACTCCAGCTTTTTCGGCAATAAACTTAGCCGTAAGTGGATTATCTCCCGTAACCATAACCGTTTTGATTCCCATTCTGCGTAAGCGTTCAAAACGTTCTTTCATTCCGGTTTTAATGATATCCTGCAATTCGATAACACCTTGAATTTCGTTGTTTTTAATTACCACTAAAGGTGTTCCTCCGTTTGAAGAAATTGTGATTACCTGTTGCAAAGTATCTTCAGGAAAAACATTTCCAGCTTGTTCTGCAATTTTTTTAGCAGCATCTTGCGCACCTTTTCGAATATTGGTTCCATCTTTTAAAATTACACCCGAAGTTCTGGTTTCAGCAGTAAATTTGATGGTGTGTGAAATCTCAGAAGTTGTTTGTAAAAAGCTTGCTTTTGCCTCATTTTTTACATCGATCATTTCGCTTAATTCTAAGATACTTTTCCCTTCTGGGGTATCATCAGCAAGCGAACTCAAAACAGCAGATTTAACGAAATCTTCAAAAGAAATGCCTTTTGTTGGGTAAAAATTAGTTGCTTTTCTGTTCCCGATGGTGATTGTTCCTGTTTTATCCAAAAGTAAAACGTCAATATCTCCAGCAGTTTCAACCGCTTTACCTGATTTTGTAATCACATTGGAACGTAAAGCTCTGTCCATTCCCGCAATTCCAATCGCAGAAAGCAAACCTCCAATTGTCGTCGGAATCAAACAAACAAACAATGCGATAAAAGCAGCAATGGTAATAGGAGCGCTCGCGTAATCGGCAAAGGGTTTTAAAGTAACGCAGACAATCACGAAGATTAAGGTAAAAGCCGCTAACAAAATAGTCAAGGCAATTTCGTTTGGCGTTTTCTGACGGCTTGCACCTTCAACCAAAGCAATCATTTTATCCAAAAAGCTTTCGCCAGGTTCTGAAGTTACTTTTACTTTGATTTTATCAGATAACACTTTTGTTCCTCCCGTTACAGAAGATTTGTCCCCGCCCGCTTCACGAATTACAGGAGCACTTTCTCCCGTAATTGCACTTTCGTCGATTGTAGCCAGACCTTCGATAATTTCTCCGTCGGCAGCAATTAAATCGCCCGCTTCACAAATGAAAATATCGTCTTTTTTTAATTGAGAAGAACTAGTGTTTCTGATTTCTCCATTTGGCAGAATCTGTCTTGCAGGAGTTTCTTCACGGGTTTTTCTCAAACTGTCGGCTTGTGCTTTTCCTCTGGCTTCGGCAATAGCTTCGGCGAAATTGGCAAACAAAAGCGTTACAAATAAAATTAGGAAAACAATTAAATTGTAAATAAAACTGCCTTGATCGGTTGCGCCCATTAAGATCGAAACGCAAACGGCAAACATAATGGCAGTTCCAATTTCTACGGTAAACATTACCGGATTTTTAATCATCATTTTTGGATTCAGCTTCACAAAAGACTGCAATAAAGCTTCTTTTACTTGTTTACTTTCAAACAATGATGTGGATTTATTAGTTGTCATTTTCTTGTAAAAAGTTAAATGTTATTTGTTAAATGTTGTGCGATGCAAAAACACATATCTTGTAGAACATAGCCAATGGTTTCAACCGTTGGGACACAATGTATATTTTCAATCTCTGTCTCCAAGGTTGAAACCTTGGGCTATGTTTTTAAATTCTTTGTGGATATTCAAATCGAACATTATTTCAGCGTAAAATATTCTGCTAAAGGACCAAGAGCCAGCGCGGGAAAGAAAGATAAAGCAGCAACAATAGCGATTACAGCAAAAATCATGATTCCGAAAATCGTTGTATCCGTTTTTAAAGTTCCTGCACTTTCTGGAATGTATTTTTTGTTGGCTAATAAACCAGCAATTGCCAAAGGTCCGATGATTGGGATGAAACGGCTTAACAGCAACACAATTCCTGTAGTGATATTCCAAAACGGATTATTATCGCCTAAACCTTCAAAACCAGAACCATTATTAGCAGCACTAGAAGTATATTCATATAACATTTCAGAGAATCCGTGATTTCCCGGATTGTTTAACCAGCCCGTTGCATTTCCGCTGAACCAATAACCCATTGCAGTATCATGAGCAGCAAAGTAAGAAGCTAAAGCGGTTCCAGCTAAAACTAATAATGGGTGAAGAATAGCAATGAAAGCGGCAATTTTGACTTCTCGGGCTTCGATTTTCTTTCCGAAAAACTCGGGAGTTCGACCCACCATTAATCCAGAAATGAAAACAGCTAGAATAATGAAAATATAAAAGTTAAGGTAACCAACACCGCATCCGCCATAAAATACATTGACCATCATGGCCAATAACTGCATCGCTCCCGAAACCGGCATGGAACTATCGTGCATACTGTTTACAGAACCTGTAGAAATTACCGTCGTAGCAATACTCCAGAAACCAGAAATAGCTGGACCAAAGCGGACTTCTTTTCCCTCCATAGCTCCATTTAGTTGAGAAATTCCCATTTTTTCGATAGCAGGATTTCCACTGATTTCGCTTGACATTGTCGGAATTACCAAGAGCAAGAATCCAACCGTCATTACACCAAAAATGATGTAAGCGAATTTTTGTTTTTTAAGAAAGAAACCAAGTGCGAAAATCATCGCAAACGGAACAATCATTTGTGCCCAAAGCTCAACAGCATTGGTAAAATAAGTAGGGTTTTCCAATGGATGCGCCGAGTTGGCTCCGAAAAATCCTCCACCGTTTGTACCAATATGTTTAATGGCGATAAAAGCAGCAGCTGGCCCGCGAGAAACCTCCACATGATCACCTTGTAAAGTAGTGATAGCATCTTTTCCTTCAAAGGTCATTGGAGTGCCGCTGAAAACTAAAGCAATAGCTACGATTGCTGAAAGTGGTAATAAAATACGAGTACAGCTTTTTACAAAATAGTTGTAGAAATTTCCCAGTTTGTCAGTTGTTCTTTCGCGCATAGCGGTAAAAACCATTGCAGCAGCAGCGATTCCGACACCAGCCGAAACAAATTGCAAAAACATTAATACCATTTGTGACAGGTAAGAAACCCCACTTTCGCCGGAGTAATGCTGTAAGTCGCAATTGACTAAAAACGAAATGGCTGTATTAAAAGCCAAATCAGGCGACATTGATGGATTGTTATCTGGATTTAACGGTAAAGAACCCTGAAAAAGCAACACAAAAAAGCAGAGAAAGAACCAAAGCATATTGATGCTTAAAAGTGCTTTTAAATGCTGTTTCCAGTTCATTTCTTCAGCTGGATTGATACCGCTGATTTTAAAAATAAATTTTTCAAGCGGATTGAAAATTGGGTCAAGAAGCGTTTTATCTCCTAAAAATACTTTAGCAATATATTTTCCGAAAGGAATCGCTAAAACAATGGTTAGGAGAAAAATACCTATAACACCTAATAATTCTGTATTCATAATATTGTGAGTTGTTGATTGTAAAAAATGAAATGTGAAGTTGTGAAAAGTGAGATGAGATTTGAGAAATGAAAGGCATCTAACATTTCACTTTTAACATTTCACACTTATTAGAATTTTTCAGGTTTAATTAATACATAAACCAAATACACGAAAACGGCAATTGAAACAATAAAGAGTGCAGTCATGATTTAGATTTTTTCAAAGAATTCAACAGATTTAAAACAAATCGCAAACAGCAAAACGGCCAGTGCGAGTAAAAGAATTGTGATCATAGTTATTTTAGAATTTAGATTTCAGATTTTAGATTGTTGCAGAAACGATTAAACAATTAAACAGTTAACCGATTAAACTTTTTAGACTCCTGAAGTATTAACCTGTTTGATATATTCTGCTTTAAGCGTTTGAGGGAAAAGATGTGAAATATTGCAGTGGCGCATTTCCATAAAAGAAGAAACCGAAAAAACATACACGTTTGAAATAGCATTTTTAGTCTCGATACTGCCAGTAATAAATAGACGTTCGGCAAGCGCTAAACATTTTTTAGCACGAACGATATTGCCGCAGATAATATTTTTTTTAGTAATCTCGGCAAAGCGTTCCGCTTGTTTGTAAATAGAATTAACTTGATTTTTCATGAGAAGGAATTTTGATGTTCTTTCTCCTTATGCCAAAAGATATTCCGAAAATGTGAAGTAGAGTGTAAAGTCTTGTAAAATAAGAAGTTGTTTTTTTGTGCCAAAAATCAGGCATAAAAAAAGCCTATCAAAATGATAAGCTTTTATTAAAACGATAAGGTTTATTTTTATCCGTTTCCTGCAAGGTTTTCAAAACCTTGTAGGTATTCTAGGTTAATCTAATACTTTAAAATTTAAACCTACAAGGTTTTAAAAACCTTGCAGGATCGTAAATGATTTTAAAAGTGAAGTATTGGAATTTGGAATTTAAATTTTGGAATTTTCTATCCCATATTCCTCAATCTTTCTATACAAAGTCGCAATCCCAATTTCCAACAATCTCGCCGTTTCAGCTTTATTTCCTTTAGTATAATTTAAAACCTTTTGAATATGCAATTTCTCAATACTTTGCATAGAAAAAGCCGACATTGGTTTGTTGGTTTTCTCTGTTTGATGCTGGATTTCATAAGGCAGAATATCAGAAGTCAAAGTATCGCCATTGCTTAAAATAACCGATCTCTCGATAACATTTTTGAGTTCACGGATGTTTCCCGGCCAAGAATAATTTTCTAATTTCTCGAGAAAATCAGCTGCAGTATGTAATGTCTTTTTATTCGTTTTTTCAGAAAATTGCTTCACATAATAATTAGCGAGTAACGGAATATCTTTAGCTCTTTCACGAAGTGAAGGAAGTTTGATTTCGAAAATATTCAAACGGAAATACAAATCAGAACGGAAACGATGTGCTTCACTTTCTTCTTTTAAATCTCGGTTTGTTGCAGCAATCAATCTAAAATTAGATTTTTTAGAAGTCGTGTCTCCAACAGGAATATATTCGCTAGTTTCTAAAACGCGTAATAATTTTGCCTGAAGATCAATTGGCATTTCACCAATTTCATCCAAGAATAAAGTTCCGCCGTTTGCTTCTTCAATAAAGCCTTTTTTATCTTTCAAAGCTCCGGTAAAAGCACCTTGTTTATGACCGAAAAGTTCACTTTCTAAAATTTCCTTACTGAAAGTGCTGCAATTTAAAGCCACAAAAGATTTTCCTGCGCGATTGCTGTTTTCATGAATTGCCTGTGCGAAAACCTCTTTTCCTGTTCCTGTTTCGCCAGTCAATAAAACAGTCGAATCGGTTTTGGCTACTTTTTGGGCCAGATCAATTACCTGTTCAATTCCTTTTGACTTTCCAATTATGGTATTGAAAGAATATTTATCGCCAATACGTTTTTCAAGCTGTTTTACTTTTTTCTGTAAATGCACTTTTTCGACTGCTTTGTAAAGAAGCGGAATAATCTTGTCGTTATCATCTCCTTTTACGATATAATCGAAAGCACCATTTTTCATTGCCTGAACACCGTCTGGAATATTTCCAAAAGCCGTCAGTAGAATAACTTCTGCCAAAGGAAAACTGCTTTTTATGTTTTGCACAAAATCAACGCCGTTTCCATCGGGAAGTTTTACATCACACAAAACAACATCAATATCGGTTTGCTCCAGTTTTTTAAAACCAGATTTTAAATCTTTCGCCTCAAAAACTTCAAATCCTTCCGATTTTATTATGCGAACCAGCAGACTTCTCAGTTTTTCTTCGTCGTCTATAATTAAAACTTTGTGTGTCATTTGCAGAGATGCTAAATCAAATTTTGGTATTTGATGTACAAATTTAGGGCTAAAAATGGTTCGCTTTTTTGATTGAGGAGAATTATTTAGAAAAGAATCTGTGGGTAGAAAAATAAACACATAGAAACATAGATTTTTCTTTGTTTAAAAGAAAGCTGAAAGAAACTCTTTTCTAAACACATAGAAACTATGTGTATTAATGCAAGTGAAACGCCTTTAACAGCAAAAAAATCTATGTTTCTATGTGTTTAAAAAAGTAGGAGCAACGAAAAATCTTTAATCAATCTCTTTCTCGTTGTCCTTTATAAAAGTGTCAATGTTCATTAAATGAGGATCAATTACAATTCGTTGAGGTTTGTTTTTGATTTTAATTTTACCCTCAATTGTATTGTTTTGAATTGGAAAAGTATAACAAGATAGCTTTCCGTTTTCATCATAAATTCCGATATCAATTGTTGCGTCGTTGGCAATTTGTTTGCGAACTCCTGTTGCATTTTCTATATATTTCTTAGAATCTGCTTTAAAAGAAACTTCATAAAAACCATTCTTTTTGGCACTTTCAACTTCAGAAATTTTAGAAGAATAGGTAATAATCTTTTTAAACATTTCATCTAGTTTCGGATGAAGTTTAGAATCAGTCACCAAATAAATCTCTTTCAGTAAATCCGCAGAATCTGGAATTGGATTAGGATATTTATAATGACTCAAGAAATTATGCAAAGCCAGATTTACTTTTTCTTCTCCAATTAGCATTCGCAATTGGTGCATAACGAGCATTCCTTTGTCATAAGGCAAATGTGGCGTTTCATAATTCGTTTTATATAATGAAGTTTCTGGTTCGTAACTTCGGCTGCTTAAATACAAATCCAGATGAATTTTTAAAGTTTCCAACGCTTTTTCCAAACCATGTTCCTTTTCATACAACATTAATTCGGTGTATTGTGCCAGAGTTTCAGTCAAAATCCAGCTTCCTTCTTTTTGTTCCGGACTAATTTGTGAATTTCCCCACCATTCGTGCGACAATTCGTGAGCCGTCAATTGATTGATGACATCTTCTTTATCTCGATTATTCAAGTTGCTGTAAAACCCAAAATTCTCTTTCATAAAAACCGTCGACGGATAGGAAGTTGCGGCAAATCCATCCGCGAAAGCAGAAACTTCGGCGTAGCGAATGGTTTTGTACGGATATTTCCCAAAGTTGTTTTGACAATAATCTAAGGTATTTTTTAGATCCTGAATTAGTTTGGCAACATTTCTAGAATGCCTTTTGTCATAATAAACTTCGATTGAAATTCCTTTATAATTCGTTTTTTGAATTTCATATTCGGCAGAAGAAAAAGCAAATCGAAACGGAATCTTTCCATTCGATTTATAATGAAAATAATTACGGTTGTCTTTTTTCCAACTTCCAATTAAATCTCCAATTCCAATTGCGGTTTGATTTTTAGAAGTCGAAACCACAACATCATAATCAATAAAATCGTTTATAGACTTCGATTTCTCTTCGAGTTTTTTAAGGGGCGTTTGTGGTTTTAAATGTCTTTTTGTACGTTCTTTTTTACTGCTGATTTCATTAGAATCTTGATAACCAAAAGTTGGAAAGTAACGGCTTATTCGCATAAACGAACCATTTTCAATAATTGAATTAAAAGCAGTATGACCTTTAAATGGCGACCAAGTTGAGGTAAATGCAAAACTCATTTTCATTTTCTGCTGAGGTTGCAAAGGCTTTTTCAATCGGTACCAATAATGCTGAAATTCAGAAACATCATCGAGATTTTTGGTGTTTTCAATTTCAACAGAAGTCAGTTTCGAATTTCGATCTATATATAGGAGTAAACTATCAATTGGTTTTTCCGAATTATTAACTAATTCATAACTGCCTTTTACTTCATAACGATTTTCTTCAGGAAACAAATCGACTTTGCTTTTTACTGCAATAATCGTGGGTTGAGTAAGATTCGCATATTTTTTAAACTTCTTTTCGTATTGCTCGCTCCAATTGTTCTGATCGTCTTTGGTTAAATATGGGTATTCAATATTTGTTTTATAAAAAAGAAAACTTCCAAAACCGATAAAAAGAATACTTCCGAAAGCAAAAATTGTTTTTTGAATAACGTTAAACGGGTTTCTTCGAATGGTTTTTAGAATAGTAGCATTTCGTTTCCATAAAATTCCAGTCAAAGTCAGCAGCATCAAAGCCAGACCAAAATTGTACAGCATCGAAATATGAAACGGAAAAGTATAACTTCCAAAACCATTCAAATCAAAATATTCTCTTTTAAAAGAATCTCCAAATCGAAGTAACGGATGTGAAATTCCCAATTGTTCTCCAATTCCTGTGCAAAACAAAAGCACAATAAAAGCGGAAATTGCCAATCCTAAATATTTGTTTTTAATGAAAGTCTGAATGGCAATTGTCAAAATCGAAACCAGAAACAATGGAAATCCAATATAATAAAACATTGAAAGGTAAAGTCCAATTTCAATTGGAGCGTTTGCATGTATGATTTGAAAACCAACTCCAATCAAAATACTAATTCCAATCAAGATCATCGGAATCATAAAAAGCGCCGTCAATTTTGAAATCAAAACTATAAATTGAGAATACGGCGCTGTATTTTCGAGCATTTCAAATCTTGAATTTTCGCTTCGATTCAATAATTCACTACTATAAAAAAGAAGAATCAGAATTAAAATAAAGGGCAGACGATCCATTATTGTTGAAATCATCAAAGCCGTATTCGTAATATTTTCTGCCAATCTGATTCCGCCGTCAATTTCATCCGAAATCTCAATCGTTAATATTCCCGAAAATAAAATTGCAATCAGTAAAAAAGGAATTCCTTTTAAAACCAAATAAATATCCATTTTCAAATTGCTTTTAAAAACCGCCCAATTATGTTTTGAGGTTTTAAATTGCTGTTTTGGAATTAAAGAAGAAAATACTTTTGTCTCTTTTGTACCGATTTTAACCGATTTTACCTTTTTAGTCTTTGTTTTTCGAAATGAAAACAATTTATAGGAAACAAAAATCAGAAGGAAAGAAACGCAGATCCAAACAATTCGATTGAATAAAAAGTTGCCTGAAAGCGAAAGTAGTTGAGTGTTTTTTTCAATGGATGTCCAATATCTCATTTGTTCTAAAAATGCAGCCAAACCAAACGGATCTATTTTTGCGGCCAAAGACATCGCTTTCGCGGAAGACGGAGAAGCATTTGCAAATAAAGGCGAATTAGAAAAAATGGAACCTGCTATATATAATAGGTAGATGAATAAGCCGCCAACATAAATAAAAAGTTTGCTTCGCGTAAGCCAAGCCAGCGTTGCAAGAATCGAAAGGCATAATAGAATATTGGGAATAACGATTACGAAATAAGGCCAGAGGTAATTTAAAACTTCAAAAGGACCAATTTCGCTTTTCGGAATCCATGACATTTGATGCCCGATAATCATTCCGATAATAAACATTCCAAAAGAAGAAACCGCAATTACAAAAGCTGTGATAAACTTGCTTCCCAAAAAATGAAATTTAGAAATAGGAGTAGAGAATAGGATGGCATCAAATTTGGTTTCGTATTCTTTTAAAAAATGCTGTGCGACTTGAAGTGTGATCGAAAAAATTGTCATCAGGGATAGCAAACCAATCGCATAAGTCAAGGTAAATGGACTATTTTTATAAGCTCCCGAAAACGAAAAGTTCGCAAAAGCACTCACAAGAAAGCCAAGAATCAGATATATAATATAGGTAGCATAAAAAGCCCAGTTTCTGGTATTGTTATGCCATTCAAATTGAATTAATTTCGAAAACATAACGTTATTTTTTAAGTTGATTTTGAGATAAAATATTGAAATAAACATCGCTCAAATCTGGAGAAGTCAATTCAAAACCAGAATCAGGCTGTTGCTCTGAGAAAACATGAATATTGATTTTCCCTGAATTCAAATGAGACGAAATAATATTAAAATGTTCCTGAAGCTCTTTCAGATCATCTTTATGAATGGCTTTCGTCCAGATTTTGCCTTTTAAAGAATCAACCGCTTCATTTGGATTTCCTTCCAAAAGCAACTTTCCGTTAGAAATAATCGCCATTTTGGTGCACAGATCGCGAACATCTTCTACAATATGCGTAGACAAAACCACAATAATGCTCTCGCCAATTTCGCTTAAAAGATTATTGAAACGGTTTCTTTCCTCAGGATCAAGTCCAGCAGTCGGTTCATCGACAATAATAATCTTCGGATTTCCCAACAAAGCCTGTGCAATTCCAAAACGCTGACGCATTCCGCCCGAAAAAGAATAAACCGCTTTATCTTTGTGCTGTAGTAAATTGGTTTGTTGCAGCAAATACAAAATCTGTTCATGTCGTTCTCTTGTATTGACAATTCCCTTTAAAATTGCCAAATGATCTAATAAACGATAAGCAGAAATTTTTGGGTACACGCCAAATTCCTGCGGAAGATATCCCAGATTTTCTCTAATAAACATTGGATTTTCGAGAATGTTGATTCCGTTAAACTCGATAATTCCTGAAGTTGGTTCTTGCAAAGCTGCAATGGTTCGCATTAAAGTTGATTTTCCAGCGCCATTCGGTCCTAATAAACCAAACATTCCGTTTGTAATGTCAAGCGATAAATGGTCAATCGCTTTTGTGCCGTTCTCATACGTTTTACTGAGATTTTTGATTGATAAACTGTTCATTTTTTGATTGATTTTTGATGATTATATAAATGATGATTTGAAATTTTTAGGCAATAGAATTCCTGTCGGCCTCAAAAAGCCGATTTTTAGATTCAGAAAATTTGATTTAAAAGAAAGCTACTCGCTTACATATTCTAAAATATCGCCGGGCTGGCAATCTAGGATTTTACAAATAGCTTCGAGAGTATCAAACCGAATACCTTTTGCTTTTCCCGTTTTTAGAATCGATAAATTAGCAGGCGTTATATCTAATTTCTCTGCCAATTCTTTACTCTGCATCTTGCGTTTGGCAAGCATTACATCAACATTTACAATTATTGGCATAGCTATATAAATAAGTCTTGTTCGTTCTGAAGGTTTAAACCTTGTTTAAAAATGGCTGCTAGAAAATAAGCAAAAGCGCCAAGCATCCCGTGCAATATGATAAAAAGTGCCACTTCATTATCTAAAGGAACGAAGAAGAACGCAAACAGTATCACGATACTCGGAATGAATAAATTTGATAAATAAAAACGTTTTAAGTGCACAACTCCATTTTGAGTAAACAATTTCGGCTGAAAGAAAACTTTAAAAACATTGCTGCTCAATAAAAAGAAAAGTCCATAAAGACTCAGCGGAGCCAGAAAATCAAAAAGAATATACGGCAGGTTGTAATCGCCCAACATTACAGGATGAGAAGTAAACGGATAACAAACCTGAAAATATTTGCCATTATCTTTAAAAGTCAAAAACAGACCTGTTGTTAATGCAAAAACCGAATAAGCAGCCAGAAAAAAGTAGATGGCTGATAAAATTCGAGTGAAATAAAATAATATTCTCGAAACAATGTGAGTGGTCTTCATACACAGAAAATTAAATTTGATATTGCAAATGTATAATTAATTATTGTAAAACAATAATTAATTATTAAAAAATAGATATTTAGAACGATTTACGAATATTATAATTCTATTAACATTAGAAAACCAAAGGCATTCGCATAAATGGCTTAATTTTGCATTTTAGCCTTAATTTATATGAAAAACCCAATTTCAGTCTCAATATTAGAGCTTGCAATTATCACCCAAGATAGTAATGCAACAGAAACATTTCAAAAAACAAAAGACATTGCTCAATTAGCAGATAAACTCGGATACAAGAGAATCTGGCTGGCAGAACACCATAATATGGCTCACGTTGCCAGTACAGCAACGGTGGTTTTGATTGGTTATGTGGCAAGTCAAACCGAAAATATCCGCGTAGGTTCTGGCGGAATCATGCTACCGAATCACTCCCCTTTAGTAGTGGCAGAGCAATTCGGAACTTTAGAAACGCTTTATCCTAACCGAATCGATTTAGGTTTAGGAAGAGCACCGGGAACAGATCAGCCAACTGCCGAAGCAATTCGAAAAGACTTTTTCGAGCAAGCACAAAGATTTCCACAAAACGTAAGCAAACTTCAAGAATACTTTTCATCTGAAAATGCAACAGGAAAAGTTCGTGCATTTCCAGCTGAAGGTCTAAATGTGCCAATCTGGATTTTAGGATCAAGCATGGACAGTGCAGCTTTAGCAGCAGCTTATGGATTACCTTATGCTTTCGCTGGACACTTTGCACCAAAGCTGATGATTCAGGCATTTGAATTTTATAGAGAAAATTTCCAGCCATCAGAATATCTAGACAAACCAAAAACAATGGCGTGTGTAAATATCATTGCTGCCGATACAAACGAAGAAGCAGAATTGCTTTCAACAAGTTTGTATCAAATGTTTCTAAACTTAATTAGAAACGACCGCAAAGGATTACAGCCGCCAGTTTCATCATTAGATGATATCATGAACGAAGCAGAACGTTTCCATGTAAACCAAATGACAGCAGGAACCTTTACAGGAAACAAAGAACAATTAGTAACCGATTTAAAGAGGTTTATAGACTATGCAAGAATCGACGAACTGATGGTAACAAGTCCAATCTTTGATCATCAGGCAAAATTGAAAAGCATCGAAATCACAAAAGAAGTAATAGATGCTTTAAATCAATAATACATGTTATATATTGGTATAGTTTTTACTCTTTAATATATATAAGAGTAATTCTCATTTCAAACCCGACGGTTTTCCAAAACCAGTCGGGTTTGTTTTTTTGTTACATATTATATAAGTATAGAATGAATGTTTAAGAATAGCAAAGCAGAATCTAGGCGCCATGAAACCCGACAGGTTTTCAAAACCTGTCGGGTTTACTATTTATATAATAGTGCAGATTATAAGCTGAGCGCAGCGAAGCAATACAGTTTTTGGAATTTGGAATTTAAAAAATGGAATTTTAATAAATATAAGGAGCTATTTCCCGCTATCCGCTTCAATCTTTTTGGGGCGAACCCCGCCCCAAAAAGGATTTCCGCTCCTATCGGGGCTAGGGCACCGGTTTTCAGAATAGGCTATAGGGAGAAACTTTGCGCCTTTGCGCCTCTGCGAGAGCAAAAGGGGCAGAAGGGAGGCTTTCGGATCTTAAATTCTTTCCAGAGAGCGGGCATAAAATCTGAAAATTCCGCAAAACCGAGGATATAAAACCGAGTCAAAATAAGAAAAAGGCAGTCAGGTTCAGAAAAACCCCACAGCAGTGCAAAAATATTCCATATGTAAAAGTACTTCTGCCAGCGAGTTAAGAAAAACATTGAAAAAACATGGAAAAAATGTAAAAAAAAGTCTTGTAAATGTAAATAAAGGTTCTACTTTTGCACCCGCATCAGCGAAACGCTCTTAGAAATACCGTCAGGCATTTGAATTGAAATGAAAAGAAATTTTCGAAAAAAAAGTTCAAAAAAAGCTTGCGGGAATTGAAAAAGCTTTTTACATTTGCACCCCGCAAAACACGGAAAGTTCCTTGACAGACTGGAAGAAAAATTGGAAAATGAGACGGAAAAAAAGTTTCAAATTTTTTTTAAATTTTTCTTGCAGGTTTTAAAAAGAAGTTTTAGTTTTGCACCCGCTTTGAGAGACAAGCGGAAAAGAAAAGAAATTACGTTCGTAGACATATTGAATTGACA
>Ga0308166_1000180_pt1 | contig 119085 bp, 109 predicted proteins | sample PhyCR2_2_FD_202137 | JGI IMG/M metagenome (GOLD analysis project Ga0308166, IMG submission 202137) | Phyllosphere microbial communities from UC Gill Tract Community Farm, Albany, California, United States - DLSLCC.R2 | ecosystem: Host-associated > Plants > Phyllosphere > Unclassified | place...
TGCACCGCTGGGCTTTGCCGAAGTGGACCGCGCCACCTGGATGATGGTGAAAGCGTCGCGTAAAGAGGAAACCGAGATCGACCTGTTCCGCCGCTGGCTGTTAGAGGAAGCATCGATCGCGGGTTAAGTAATTTGAGACAAAAAAATATTCATGCTTTTAGGTTTCAAGACTTTTTAGGTTTGACTCCCCCTTTACGACCTAAACCAAATCCAACACGATATAGGTCAGGCATATCAATTCGCTCATCATTGCGTTCTTCGAATACCCCTATACGTAATAAGTCCTGCTTTATACCGGGCCAGCCTTTCTCCACATGCTGAGGTGGAAGCTTATTATTTTTTGCATCTTGAGGCCCATTCGGAAATGCTTTATTCCATCGTTGTTCTACATGCGAAAAATCTATAGGTACGGTTAACCCTTGCAGCGGATCCAAAAATTCTTCCATCCAAGGGTAATCTTCTGCCAATTCTCCAACACGTATCTCGGAGGCTTTTTGTACACCTCGTTTTATACTCTCATAATGTAAGGAATAAGGATGTTCCTGATAGCGCCGATCATTTGAATCCTCTGCTGCCTGACGAATGGCTGCTAGAAAAGATCGCGGAGAAGTGCGTCCTTTACCATCAGCCAAATGGCTAACGGCCCAAACATAGGGAACTCCACGTCGCCGATCCTTTCCCATCCATGGACCAGCAAGTTTAGCAAAAAGCTCCCTTTGCGATTCAGTTTCACGTTTAATTTCTTCATGTGGGAGATAACGCCCATTAGCTTCCAGCAATTTTTTACCGTAGGATAATTCATATAAATTGCGAAGACACTTCCCAGATTCACCCTTTGCATTTATAAGATATTGCCATAAGAGACCATGTAAGTCGTTGCGAGCCCAAGATAACTCTGCTTTGGTAGCTAATAGCTTAGATGCATCGGGAAAATCCGTTACAGTCCGCTCTAATTGGTCTTCCCTAAGAAAAACTTTTGCAGAAATACGCTGGTAAGGTTTTAACCATAGCACTACTCGCAATAAATCTCGCACCATTTTATCCATTAAAGCCCAGTCAGTACTGAGTCGATCCAATGCATCAAATAAAATTAAAAAATAACGATTATTTTCAATAGCTTGATGATTTGCCTGACTCATGAGCTCAGATACCATTTCAGGGTTATTTTCGACCCATTCAGTTTTATCGGCCCACTTATTTTTATCTAATGGCAATTCAAGGTGAGCAATTTTTGCGATACCAAAAACTACGATAGTTCGCCAAATAACATAGGGTGTGAATACTTCCTCCAATTTCTGGAATGTATCAGGATCAGGATAGTCAGAGTTTCTGGGGGCTTCAGAAAATCCAATATATATATCCGCTGAGTCAAGTTCACGGATTGACGAGCCTAAAGCTTTACGTAGTACTGGATCTGCCAACGCAGCAGTCCAGACTGACTTACCAACACCTCTACTGCCAACAACGAGTAAACTCTCAGGCTTCAGAGCCTTTAAATGAGCAGGAGGAATATATAAATTACCAAGAGATGGAGCAGCGCCGCTATAAGACGTATCTGCTGGCAAAGCTTCAAAAATAGCATTGCGAATTAAATCTGCATTATTCATTAGTGTTATCTCCTATACTAGCAAGTCTAGTGATCCCATCAATTAGAGGGCCGAATACAGATTTAACTGAATCTGGATCGATGGTTTGAAAACGAGCATGAGTTGATGTCAAAGCTGAAAAACCACTATTCCAACGGATAGCCCATGGATAATGTGGTGCTGATTCATCAAATAACTCAAAGCTGAAACCTTCATTTACTGCACCTGGCGCTATTTCGTCATAAAGAATCTCTGAGAAAAGATTGGAAGCACGCTCTATCATTCCAGAAAAGTAATCTTCACGGCGCTCATCATCAGGAATCATTGCAGCAACGACCTGTAAACGCTCGCGTATGTAAGTCACTTTACTCATACGATACCAGTAATCAAATAATATCTGATAACCAGACCATGTTTGCTCACCATCAATTGAAAATAGTAAAATTAGGTTTGCTCCAAGTTCGGTAACGCAACTGGATGCAATTTCATCAATACCCGAGCGGGAATCGATTAAAATTATATCTGGTTTAATCTTCTCTTCGAGGCTATCGATCAAACGATTAAGACGCTGCGACCAACTTTCTCTTTCCCTGCTCTTACTAACTTTTGGCATCCAGACACGCCCCAGCTTGGCGATATACTCACCCGGGCTTTTACCATGTGCAGGGATAACATAGATTTCTCCATCATGAGAAAGTGTACTAGTCGCATACATATCATCTAACACAACATTTCCATTATCGACCAGATCCTCTACCATCCAATCAGCAACGCCATATGTAGGCCGGCGTTCCTCAGGTAACAATGCAGTAGATAACCCCGGGGATTCTAAATCAAGATCGATTACCATTACTTTTTTTCCCGTCTGAGCTAAAGCCCAAGCGGATGCAGCCATTGCAGTTGAGCGCCCCACCCCCCCCTTAATAGAGAAAAATACAATCCGTTTGACCCCTTGGGTTTCATCTGAAATCAGATCCCAACGGCTTTCAGTTGCCAAGCGATCGACAATGATAACCTTATCTAGACCAGTCAACTCGAAATGAGGAGAATTTTGATAAACTGCTGTAACATCTTCTTCATAAAGAATTACTTTTTTTGCGGGAAAACTATGGGCAAGTAGTTTCTCTTCAAACTGCGCTGCAATATTCTCTATAACTTCAACATACAGGCTATTAATGAAAATTGATTCAGGAACAATAAGACGTACTTTTCCATTGAGGTCACGGTTAACTGCAATTGGGCCAAAATTAGAAATTGCCTCAGCATGTTGGGACAAGATCTCACGTATTTTTGGTAAAATTTCATCAAAAGTTATCATGTCACCACACCGTCAATTTTCGCCTGTTTCAACACATCTTTAGCCAATTTAGCACCATCTCGATGTTTTTCAGCGATTTGCCTACTAAAGTGGTTTTGGTTTGCATAGCGCTGAGAAGCATGCCAGTCACTGAACGGATTTGCCGAACTTAATGTATAGGTTCCTGCCGGGTGCTGATTTCCATGATAAGACTCATATCGGTCCCATATCAGTTCAATATGCCTAGCGTCTTTAGAACGCTCAGGTTTGTCCAAAAGAACATCAAAAGGCATACCGAAGGCAAGCATAAGACATTTTAAAGCTCCTTCAGCTGAAAAACCATATAAGTGGTCCGCATTTGCCCAGCGGTCATTTGTGAACAATATTTCAGCGTCATCCCAATGCCGCTGACAAGAATCATCAAAATCACTCTTCAAAATGCACTCCTTCGCCCTAGTCATTTTAAAAAATCACTTGATTCTACCTGCCATATGGCTGATTTTGCCAGTAAAATAATGGTTCACTCTAAGGCATGCTTTTAGCAGAGTATTAGCCAGTAAAACGCAAGGGGCGACATTAATATGGAGGTCATCACCCACTGGCAATAACCAGTGGGTTGTAGATGCAGAACTTAACCCAGCAGCAGCTGGTTCATGCGGCGGATAAACTGGTTAGGATCGTCCAGCGTGCCTTTCTCGGCGAATAGCGCCTGGTCCAGCAGCAGCTCAACCCACTCGGCAAAGCGGGCTTCATCCTGCGTATCGGCGGCGCGTTTCACCAGAGCGTGATCCGGGTTCAGCTCAAACAGATACTTCACTTCCGGCACGTCCTGGCCAGCAGCAGCAAACAGCTTCGCCATCTGGGTGCTCATTTCGTCCGCTTCGGTGGTGACAATCGCCGGGGTGTCGGTCAGACGATGCGTCAGGCGCACCTCTTTCACGCGCTCACCCAGCAGCGTTTTCACGCGCTCCACGAACGGCTCCAGCGCTTTCTCCGCTTCTTTCTGCTCTTCGGTCTCTTCATCGGCCAGTTTGCTCAGCGCGTCATCCGCTTTGCTCACCGACTGGAAAGACTTACCGTCGAATTCGGTCAGATAGCTCATCATCCATTCGTCGATGCGGTCGGAGAGCAGCAGCACTTCGATGCCTTTCTTACGGAACAGCTCCAGATGCGGGCTGCTTTTCGCCGCGGCATAGCTGTCGGCAGTGATGTAGTAAATCTTCTCCTGCCCTTCCACCATGCGGCTGACGTAATCTTCCAGCGACACGGTCTGCGCCGGACCTTCGCTGCTGGTGCTGGCAAAACGCAGCAGTTTGGCGATAGTCGCCACGTTGCCGCTGTCTTCTGCCGGGCCTTCTTTCAGCACCAGACCAAACTGCTGCCAGAATTTCTGATATTTCTCTTCATCATCCTTCGCCACTTTCTCCAGCATCTGCAGGGAGCGCTTGGTCAATGCGCCGCGCAGGGTCTGCGTGATGCGGCTGTCCTGCAGGATTTCACGCGAGACGTTCAGCGGCAGGTCGTTAGAGTCGATCAGCCCTTTGACGAAACGCAGATAGTTCGGCATAAACTGCTCGGCGTCGTCCATGATGAACACGCGCTGCACGTACAGTTTCAGGCCGTGCTTGTGATCGCGGTTCCACATATCCCACGGCGCCTGCGCCGGGATGTAGAGCAGGCTGGTGTACTCCTGCTTGCCCTCAACGCGGTTGTGGCTCCACGTCAGCGGGTCGGTATAGTCATGCGCGACGTGTTTGTAGAACTCTTTGTATTCATCTTCGCTGATATCAGACTTATTACGCGTCCACAGCGCCTGCGCTTTGTTGATCTTTTCCCAGCTGGTGGTGTTGTCTTCTTCGTTATGGCTTTCAATCTCTACCGGCAGGGCAATATGGTCGGAATACTTGCTGATAATGCTGCGCACGCGCCATGCATCAAGGAACTCATCTTCGCCTTCGCGCAGATGCAGCGTGATTTCCGTGCCGCGATCTTCTTTATTGATGTCGGCGATCGTGTATTCGCCCTCACCGGCAGATTCCCAGAACACGCCTTCATCGGCGGCAGCGCCGGCTGCGCGGGTGCGGACTGACACTTTATCGGCCACGATAAACGCCGAGTAGAAACCAACACCAAACTGGCCGATCAGCTGGCTGTCTTTCGCCTGGTCTGAACCCAGTGATTCAAGGAAGGATTTGGTGCCTGACTTGGCAATGGTACCGAGGTTTTCAATCACTTCGTCACGACGCATCCCGATACCGTTGTCGCTCAACGTCAGGGTGCGTTTTTCCTTGTCGACCGAAACCCGTACGCGCAGCTCGCCGTCACCCTGGTAAAGGTCCGGGGTGGATAACGCACGGAAGCGCAGCTTGTCGGCGGCGTCAGAGGCGTTTGAGATCAGCTCACGCAGGAAGATTTCTTTATTTGAATAGAGGGAGTGGATCATCAGGTGCAGAAGTTGTTTTACCTCTGACTGGAAGCCACGGGTCTCTTGTCCTTTCATGGTCATTGCTACCTCAACTAAGAACAGGTTGATGAACGTTGAGGATATAAGTGGGGGGATATTTGGGGATTTCAAGACGGCACGATCAACTCGTGCCGTTGATTGTTCAGAATTTAATCTTGAGGCGCCCGGCCAGAGAGTGCGACAGCGTGGTGCCGTCGACCATTTCCAGCTCGCCGCCCACCGGCACGCCGTGCGCGATGCGGCTGGCGTCCACACCATACTGTTCACACAGGCTGGCAATGTAGTTGGCGGTAGCTTCGCCTTCAACCGTCGGGTTGGTGGCGAGGATCACTTCCTGAATTGACTCTTTTTCCAGCCGCTGCTCAAGGCGATCGAGGCCGATATCATTCGGTCCGATGCCATCCAGCGGCGACAGATGGCCCATCAGCACAAAGTAGCGCCCGGCAAACTGCCCGGTCTGCTCAATGGCGTGAATATCTGCCGGGCTCTCCACCACGCAGATCAGGCCGTTCTGCTGACGCCGGGGATTGGCGCAGATGGTGCAGGTTTCCTGCTCGGTGAATGTCCGGCAGTCGGCACAGTGACCAATCTCCGACATCGCCCGCGTCAGGGCCTGCGCCAGTCGCATACCGCCACTGCGGTCGCGCTGTAACAGCTGGAAAGCCATGCGCTGTGCCGACTTCGGCCCGACGCCCGGCAGGCAACGCAGCGACTCCATCAGTGCTTCAAGGAGCGGGCTGGTTTGCATCAGAATGGCATCTTGAAGCCAGGTGGCAGAGACATTCCGCTGGAAACGGCCGCCATTTTCTCTTTCTGGGTTTCAGCAACGCGACGTGCGGCATCATTGAATGCCGCAGCAATCAGGTCTTCCAGCATGTCTTTGTCATCTTCCAGCAGGCTTGGATCCACTTCCACGCGGCGGCAGTTGTGCGCACCGTTGATGGTGACCTTGACCATGCCAGCGCCAGATTCACCGGTCACTTCCATCGCAGCGATCTCTTCCTGCACCTGCGCCATTTTGTCCTGCATTTGCTGGGCCTGCTTCATCAGGTTGCCCAATCCGGCTTTACCAAACATAAGTTCTCTCTCTTCAGCTCAGGCCACATCATCACGTGATAATGCGGCGGGTTAAACAGGTCGGATACTCTCTTCGTCTACGTCAGCGTCGAAAAATCGCTGCAGCGTCTGGATATGAGTATCCGTGATAATCGACTGACGCGCCTGCGCCAGTTTCTCTTCGTAAATTTTTTGCCGCCACTCCAGCGGGGTCAGCACCGCCGGATTATCATCTTCCACCACGGTTAATTCAATGGGGTGTGCGGAAGCAGCATTCAAGGCATCACTCAGCGCTTTCTGCGCCGAGGGCGAATTCAGATGGCGCTGGCTGGAGCGCAGATGCAGGCAGATGCCGTTTTCGGTCGGCTCTTTCCAGGCGTTGAGCGCCAGCTGCTGCACCAGTTTTGGCATCGTAAGCGCAGCGATCTCGGCAGCCCAGGCATCACGCTGTAATGACTCAGCAACCAGCTTCGCCACCAGTTCCGGATGTTTTTCCAGCTCAAGTGCGGTGCGCAGCGCTTTTGGCGTGGCGACCTTTTCCGTTTTTACTTCTGTCGGATTGAGCGCTTTCCAGCGGTAGGCCTCTTCCTTTACCGGCGCGGCGGGTTGCGCTGCGGCCTGCTGCAGGCGCTGCTGCCCGCGTTCGGTAACGGCGGCCAGGCGCTCCAGTGCCGAGCTTGCCGGCCGCGCACCCTGCGCCGCCGGCTCACTCTTTTTTGGCTTACTCGCCCCCTGATGGCGCAGCAGCTGCGTGCGCGCCTGAAGGAGCTGGCTGGTGGTATCCGGTAATCCCTGCGGTGGCGGGGACTCCACGGTATGCGCTGCAGGCGGGCTGGACGGCGGCGCGGCATCCGGTGCAGGCATCACCGCAGCAGTCGCCTGTGGCGTCATGGTCGGGCGTGCAACCGGTTCAGCAATCACCGCTTTCGGATGAAAAGCCAGCGCGCGCAGCAGCGTCATCTCGACGCCCATGCGGCGATCCGGCGCCAGCGGCAGCTCTTTGCGCCCCATCAGCAGCGTTTGATAATAGAGCTGCACATCTGCCGGTGGCAGCACCCGCGCCAGTTCACGCAGCCGCTGTTCAATCGCGGCCATGTCATCACCGAGCGCTGAAGGCAGCAGTTGGATCATCGCCACGCGGTGCAGCAAGGTAAGCATCTCCACCAGCAGCGCTTCCCACTCCACGCCACGCGATGCGGCCTGAGTCAGCAGCGCCATCACCTGTTCACCGTCGGCATTAACCAGCGCTTCAATCAGCGCCAGCGGCTGTTCGTCGTCAAGGGTGCCGAGCATGTCATTCACCGTGGCGGTGGTCACCTGCCCCTGCCCCATGGCGATGGCTTGATCGGTCAGGCTCAGCGCGTCGCGCATACTGCCGTCTGCGGCACGCGCCAGCAGCTGCAGTGCACGCGTTTCCGCAGCAATCTGTTCGGCCTTCAGCACGTGCTCAAGCTGGCCGCGAATCTGTTCCTGATCGAGCGCCTTGAGGTGGAACTGCAGGCAGCGCGACAGAATGGTCACCGGCAGCTTTTGCGGGTCGGTGGTGGCTAGCAGAAATTTGACGTGCTCCGGCGGCTCTTCCAGGGTTTTCAACAGCGCGTTAAAGCTGTGGCGCGAGAGCATGTGAACTTCATCGATCAGATAGACTTTAAAACGACCACGCGCCGGAGCGTACTGGACGTTATCCAGCAGATCGCGCGTGTCTTCCACTTTAGTACGGGAAGCGGCATCGATTTCAATCAGATCGACAAAGCGCCCCTGTTCGATTTCACGGCAGTTGTCACACTGCCCGCACGGGGTAGCGGTTATGCCGGTTTCACAGTTCAGCCCCTTTGCCAGCAGGCGGGCAATGGTGGTCTTACCAACGCCACGGGTGCCGGAGAAAAGATAGGCGTGATGGATGCGGCCAAGGGACAAACCGTTAGCCAGCGCGGTCAGAACATGTTGCTGACCGACAACATCAGTAAACGCTTGCGGACGCCACTTGCGGGCCAGTACCTGATAGCTCATTAAGACTTCATCATTGTTTTTTAGTCGAGGGTAAACCTAAACAGTGAGAAACCGTAGTTTAGCCTGTTAATGGATATCGGCAAAAACGGCCGGTTAGCGGCAGTTCAGCGGATTAAGGAGAGGTACTATAACAGATGGCCTGGCTGTCGCCATGCTGTTGGCCGCTTTATTTTGTCTTCAGGCACCCTATGATTTTTATTCGACCTGACAACCAAAAACCAGCACATTACTATGGATAAATTACGAAAATCAGCATTAAACACCATGATTAACACGATCTGTTCATTTGCGGCAAAACGATTATGTCAGATTGAGCGCGCGATTCACTTCCAGGGCACATGAGGTGCCTTTCCCCGGCATACAAGGAACGACAGTGCCTAATAATCCGATTATCCCCTGATAAACCAATCTGCATCTCAATGTACCGAAGAGCGATGCCGCCTGTTTTTCATCCAGTTGCTGCATCACAAGGATTTCACCGATAAAGGATTAATTTATGAAACAGACAACGATTGGACAACTCAGCAATATCCCGTTTAGAAAGTCTCGTCTGGTCAATTCTCTTCCTGCGCTTGCACTGCTCTCACTGCCTGTTTTCAGCACTTATGTCTCAGCAGCGGGTAATCTCCCCGCCGCGAACGAACCCCCTGCCTCAAGCCAGACCATCACCCTTGGCAGCAAAGGCGGAAGTGGTGAAGATGGAGAGAATGCGGGCCTCAGCGCCAGCGCAGGAAATGGGGGTAGCGGGAATAAGGGCGCTAATGGAAGCCGGGGTAACAACGGCGGCTCGGGCGGCATCGGGTTTAACGGCGATAACGGTAGCAACGGGGTTGCAGGTGCTGCTGCCGCTGCGGCTTTGAATGGCAGCAGTGGCAGTAGCGGCCGCTTGGGCGCTAAGGGTGCCGCCGGGCAGCCCGGCGCCTCGGAAACGCTCTCCATAGACAAGGATCATGGCTCCTTTAGCACTATTGCGCTCGGAGCTAACGGCGGGAATGGCGGTGCAGCAGGCGTCTCTTCCGCTGGCGCAGCGGGTGGAACAGGCGGTGATGGCGGAGCCGGTGGCGATGCGGGCAATGGCGGCTCGGGTGGCGATGCCGGTAGCGGTTCATCCGGCGGCAATGGCGGTAATGGTGGCAACGGCGGCAACGGAGGCAGCGGTGCGGCAGGCGGCCACGGAGCTAACGGCGCTGCAGGTTCTCGCGGGGGTGACGGGGGTGACGGCGCTACAGGAGGGAATGGAAAACTCAGCCTCAACGGAGGTGATTTTAGCGCTGATAATATCATCCTCGGCGGTAGTGGCGGCCAGGCTGGTGCCGCCACTGAGGGGACTGCCGGTGGCCAGGGTGCTGATGGTGGTCTGCAAGGAGCAAGGGGGCAGAGCGGCTCAAGCGGTGCCAGCGGGGTGGATGGTACTAAAGGTTCTGGCGGCGAAGGCGGCTGGGGAGGCAGCGGCGGTAGCGGCGGCCCAGGTGGCAACGGCGGTCATGGCGGCGCGGGAGCAGCAGGCGCCAACGGTGGCAACGGCGCACAGGGAGGTCATGCTTTATTGAGCCTCAACCACTCGCGCCTGACAGTCAATAACCACTTGCAGGCCGGTGGGGCTGGCGGTGAGGGTTCCCGTGGCGGCAACGGTGCGCAACAGGGCAACAATGGAGTGACCTATTCCGGCAAGGGTGGCGAGGGCGCAAATGGTGGCATGGGCGGAGCCGGTGCTGCTGGAGGGAATGGCGGCAATGCTCTTATCCATGTCACTGACAGTACCCTAAGCCTTCACTCAATCACGCTAGGGGGTAATGGCGCCAGCGGCGGCCAGGGCGGCGATGCTGCGCTGAATGCGCCTGGCGGAATGGGTGGTGCCGGCGGTCACGGCGGTCAGGCTAGCCTGAGATTTGAGAACAGCAAGATCCTGAACGGCGGAATTATGCAGCTGGGCGGCAACGGCGGTAAAACGGGTAGCGACGGCAGTGACGCCGGCGCGACTGCCGCAGGACGCGGCGGCCAGGGCGGTAACGCTGGCAACGGCTATGCGCAGTTCAATGGCGGCAGTGGACAGATCGCCACGGATATCCAGCTTGGTGGTAAAAATGGCGGCGCAGGTCAGGCTGGCAGTGGACAGCTTACGATTACTGCGGGGAGCTTCAGCGCAAACAGTCTATCCATAGGCCAGGCCGACACTCAAAACAGCAGCGACAATCAGTATCTGCAAACCGGGGGGATCTTTACCACCGAACGTAGCGCGCTTCACGCCGGGGCGCTGCGCATTGACGGCGGGCTGTATGCCAGCAGCTTGCTCGATGCTTCACGGGGTCTGATTGAGGTAACAAAGCAGGCAGCGGCGATCATTGGTACGCGCCAGCTGAATGCGGAACGCTGGCAGCAGGGGGCTGAATGGATGGCTCAGCAGCAGGCTGCGCCATTTGACGGCACCCTGGTGATTGCTGCTGGTCAGAGTGCCAACCTCTCCAGCGCGGATGTTGGCTGGAGTGTAGGCAGCAATGATCATCAGCAGCATTTTGCTGGCTCATCGCTGACGGTCATTTCTGCCAAACCGTATGTTGGCCAGCGTTCAGCCCCCCTTCTGACCGGCGAGGGGCGCATAGACACCAACGCCAAAATGATGGTGATCGCAGATGATAATCTGAAAACCACTGAAGCTTTCACCGCCAGCCTGGGCGGTAGCGCCCGGGATGGATTCTGGCAACAGCAGAACATTGTCAGTACCAGCCGACTGTTAAATATGATCGCCAGCAGCAGTGGCAATGCCCATCGCCTCAGCGCGGAGCAAGCGGCACTCCCGCTACTGCCGCAGGACACTGCCGATCTGCTGGCGGATATGGCGAAACAGCAGGGGGTCAATACCCACTCTGCCGATGCCAGCCAGCGTTTTGTTTCGCAGGTAATGGATATCCGCTTCATTCGTGACAGGGTGGTGGCCAGCCGGGTGGTGCAGTCTGCCCTGCATATGGCTTCGGTGATTGGCGTTCAGCACACGACCTTTATGGCGCTGTCAGCCGCGGAACAGGCGGTTGCCCGCCATCTCGCCTCTGACCTGCATGACAGCAGCAGCGGGGGTAATCTGTGGGCCACGCTATTGTCAGATAACAGCAGTTCCCATGGATTCTCTTCGGGAGAGTGGCAGGCGCGTGCCGCCACTCACCTCGGTGGAGTGGCGCTGGGCAGTGATTACCGGACAGATGGCGGCGATTATGGAAGTTTAACCAGCGGTATAGCGCTGAATGCTGGCGGGGGGAAAAGTTCCAGCCGGGGGAATGTCAGCCCAACGCGGAATGACTTCAATTTCTGGGGGAGCACGCTTTACAGCAGCTGGCAGCTGGATGCGGCGAGTGTGATGGCAGATGTTAGCTACACGGGCAGCCATAGCCGGCTGAAACAGCAAACTCCTGCGGGCGTTGATGGCTCGGCGCTGCGTGCGGGTGTGAACAGTTGGGCCGTTAGCAGTGGTATCAAGGTAAATTACCTTTGGCAGAGTGGCCTGGCGGATGTAGAACCACACGCTGGAGTGCGCTACACCCTGCTTAAGAGTGAAGGTTTTAAAACGCATAATGAGCTGGGTAACCTGTTCGATACCGCTAGCGGTTCACAAAGTATCTGGTCATTCCCGCTGGGCGTTTCGCTGTCTAAAGCGTTCACCACCTCAGCTGGCTATCAGATTAAACCCACTATTGACCTGACGTGGACTGGGAATAGTGGCGATGTAACAGCAAAGAGCCGTAGCTGGATGCCTGGTGAGGAAGGCAGTTCTTCAACGACACACTCAACTATCACTGACCACTCAGTGTTTAGCGGTAACGTAGGTATTGAGCTGTCGCACCAGCAGCTGGGGTATAGCCTCAACTATCAGTTGAACGAGTCATCCCATACCTCCGACAACATTATTCAGGCGGGAGTTAAGTTCTCATTCTGATAACACAGGGGCAGCATTCGCTGCCCTTTCCACGTTCTGTTGAACAAATCAGAAACGATACCCCACGCCAACGTTGAAGCCGTGACTGGACGTTTTCTGCAGGTGGCCGCCCTGATAACCGACGTCCAGCGCCAGGTTATCAATCAGGTTGAACTGCATTCCCGCCCCCCAGGCAAAACGCGAACGGGCCCTTTTTTTGCACCCGGAATGTTCACCAGCAGCATCTCGAAAGTAGGTGATATTGGTGCTGCTTTCCCAACCCGGGCCAGCCAGCGCGTAAAGACTGGCCCAATGGCTGATGCGATAAGCCGGCCCCACCATCAGCGAATAGTAGCGCACGCGATGGTATTTATTCTCTGAGGCGCCATCAAACTGTGCAAACTGGCTTCCGCGCCCGTTCATCCAGGTGAGTGACACCATCGCGCTGAGCGGCAGCTGAGGGATTTCGTAGCGATATTTAAGGTTAAGACCTTTGATATTGTTAAAATGCTGAATGTGGCTCTGGGCGTATCCCAGCGTGAAGGTGTGCAGCCCGCTGATATCTTTTGTCCGGTACTGATAATCAACAGGGGCCTTAGTCTGAGCGGCGTTTGCGGCTGTGGCACCCGCCAGTACGGCGAGGAGAGTAGTAACGGTAGCGATTTTGTTCATCCCGAACTTCCTTAATCACGGTGACGGCTGCATTTTGCCGCACAAGTGTAAGCATCAGGGGGGATGAATCGCTGCTTTTTGTGCCGAACAGCGGCTGAAGGCATTTGGTGTACAGGGAGAGAAGCAGATGAGGAGAGATCGGGGCGGACCAGCCGCCCCGCAAAATCTTAGTGACCGGGGAAGTTCACCAGACTGTAGCTTTCAATGCCCTGCGCCTTCAGGCGTGATTCGCCGGTGAGGTCAAACAGATTAATGATGAAAGCGGCATCTTTCACGGTGCCGCCCGCGCGGCGGATCAGCTTCACGGTGGCCTCAATCGTGCCACCGGTCGCCAGCAGATCGTCAACCACCAGCACCACGTCACCCGGCTGGATAGCATCACAATGCAGCTCTAACTGGTCGGTGCCGTACTCCAGCTCGTAGCTTTCGGCAAAAGTTTTACGCGGCAGCTTGCCGGGTTTACGCACCGGTACGAAGCCCACGCCCAGCCCAAGCGCAACCGGTGCGCCGAACAGGAAACCGCGCGCCTCAGTGCCCACCACCTTGGTGATGCCAGCGTGACGATAGCGTTCAACTAACAGCTCAATGCTCAACGCATACGCTTTCGGATCTTCCAGCAGGCTGGTGACGTCACGAAAGAGAATGCCCGGTTTTGGGTAGTCCGGGATGCTTTTGATACTGTTTTTAAGGAATTCAAGCTGCTGCGCAGTCGCGGTCATAGTGTTGTGCCTGGTAAATACAAATCTGACTCACGCGGCTTGCTTCACGCACGACGATAAAGCCGGGTGAAATTCAAACACTGGGGGAAAGCCGCGCACGAAAACGACCAAATCTAGGCAAAACGCCGGACAATTGCAACCGTGTTTAGCGAAATCAGCGCTTTTCCTGCTCTTCGTCAACCACTGGCAGGCGGATCATAAAGATCAGCAGGCAGCAGAGTATCGCCAGCAGCAGTAGGCGTACCCAGAGAATTTTGACCACCCACAAGGAAAAGGCAAAGGTCAGCAGAATAAACAGGATCGCCCTGCCCTTGGCGCCCGGTGGCATTGCCCGATGCTGCTGCCAGTGACGCAGGTAGCGCCCGAATACCGAGCGGTGCAGTAGCCAGTGATGGAAGCGCGGAGAAGACCGGGCAAAGCACCAGGCCGCCAGCAGTAAAAATGGCGTGGTTGGCAGCAGCGGCAGTACCACGCCGAGCGTGGCCAGTACCACCGCCAACCAGCCAAGAGTAATAAGAAGATAACGTTGCATGGCGTACCCGAAAAAATTGGCTCTAAACAGGGTATCATAGCCGCAATACTGCCCTGGAGAACACGATGAAAAGCGCAGCTTTACTGCAACAACTGGAAACGCAGCTGGAACAGCTGGCGCAGGCTGTCGAGCCGCATGCTAATAAACGTAATGCGCAGGCGCGCTTTGACCATCAGTTATTTCACAGCCACTCTACCCGCCTGGGCGATTATCTGCAGGAAGTCAGACAGACCATGGCGCTGTTAAAACAGAGCGTGAGGGATAATCGCCCGGAAAGCGTGGCATGGATGGCCGAACGCGTGGTGCTGCAGATGAGCGCCATGCAGCGCGAACTGGCAACGCTCAAGATGCGCAGCAGTGAGACCCGCGCGGCGCCGGTGCGCGAGAACCTGTATGAAAAGCTGGCCGAACATCAGGATTTTGAGCGCCGCCTGCGGGCGATGATTCAGGACCGGGAAAGTCTGCTGGCCGTGCAGGAAACGCTGGCACAGCAGCAGCAACTTCAGCGTGAGGTGGCTGCACTCGAAGGGCGTTTGCAGCGCTGCCTGCAGGCGTTGAAGCGAATTGAGCGCGGCATCGAAAATCGCGAGCGCGGGCTATAATCGGATGATAACTCGCTGAAAGAGAGGCCGCTATGGGGCTGATTAGCTGGATGGTAACCGGTTTGCTGGTGGGCGTTATTGCACGCCGTTTTTTCCCCGGCCGCCCCGGCGGCCTGATGCCAACGTTGTTATTGACTGCAGTGGGTGCCTTGATTGGCGGCTATGTCAGCAGTTATTTTGACTACGGGACGCTGGCAATCTTCCACCCGCGGGCGTTGCTGGCCGCGTTTGCCGGCGCGCTGGTCATGGTTGGCGTGGTCAGAATGCTGCGCATCTGAAATTTTTATTACTATAAGGAAGACGTATGTCGCTGGATACTGCACCGGAAGAGGTCAAACTGGCCGTAGATTTGATTATGCTGTTGGAAGAGAATCAGATAGCGCCAGAAACCGTGCTGGCAGCGCTGGCGATTGTGCAGCGAGATTTCGAGCAGAAAGTCGCCGCACGTTCATAATTTCGCGCTATGCTGGCTTGCGCAAGGTTGGGCACCCGATCAGCATCTCGATCAGCGTGTCCACCAGCTGCGGCGCGTCGGCGGCGAGGTCAAAGCTCTCCGGCATAAACAGCCAGTTTTCCATGATGCCGCTGATGTAGCCACGCATCACTACAGCGACGCGACGCGTGTTAAGATTTTCCGGAAGTTGCTTTGCATCAATACACTGTTGTAAAACCTCTTCTATCTTCTCATAACATTCAAGATAGAGATTTTGCTGCATTAGCTGGAGGGTAGTCATTTCACCGACGAACTCACATTTATGGTAAATAATTTCCATAAGTGCACGTCTTCTCGGATCAGTGGCTGCCGCGTCAAGGACATACAGCAACATAGCTCGCATAACAGAGAGTGGATCCGCCGGGTATTTTGATTGATACTCAAGCTCCAGGTCTGCCATTCCGGATTCGGACTGTGCCCAAATCTCATTGAGCAAATCCGTTTTATTTTTGAAATGCCAGTAGATTGCACCCCGCGTCACGCCAGCACTTGCGGCAATATCAGCCAGTGACGTTTTAGAAACGCCATGCTCAGAAAAGCGCTCAATAGCCGCATCTATGATGTGATTTCGCGTTTCCTGAGCTTGTTGTTTGGTATTTCGTGCCATGAGGGTGTTTTTTACAAAGCGTTAGACTTACATACATTTCCGAATGTATGTACCATAGCACGACCATAATTTAAACGCAGCAATGGGTTTATGGGTTTGTGATCCATTGAACAATCGATATCGGACACTCGAGGTTTATTTATGAACAAAAACAGAGGGTTAACGCCTCTGGCGGCCGTTCTGATGCTTTCAGGCAGCTTAGTGCTAACAGGATGTGATAACAAAGATTCTCAGCAGGCCGGTCAGCAACAGGCCCCTGAAGTGGGTATCACGACGCTAAAAAGCGCGCCGCTTAAAATTACCACCGACCTGCCGGGTCGCACCTCATCGTTCCGTATTGCAGAAGTTCGCCCACAGGTTTCCGGCATTATTCTGAAACGCAACTTCGTTGAGGGTAGTGATATCAAGGCTGGCGAATCCTTGTATCAAATTGATCCGGCCACTTATCAGGCCGCTTACGACAGCGCCAAAGGTGACCTCGCACAGGCTCAGGCCAACGCGCAGATCGCCGCTTTAACCGTAAAACGCTACAAGCCTCTGCTGGGTACTAAGTACATCAGTCAGCAGGATTACGATACCGCGGCAGCCACCCAGAGCCAGACCGCTGCCGCCGTTCAGGCAGCACAGGCAGCCGTTGAATCTGCCCGTATTAACCTTGCCTATACCAAAGTGACCTCGCCTATCAGCGGACGCATTGGTAAATCCTCAGTCACCGAAGGTGCGCTGGTGCAGAGTGCTCAGACGACCGCTCTGGCAACTGTGCAGCAGCTGGACCCGATCTACGTTGACGTAACCCAGTCGAGCGAAGACTTTATTCGTCTGCGCGACGAGCTGAAATCCGGCCAGCTGCAGCAGACCAACGGCAAAGCTGAAGTCAAACTGTTAACGCAGGATGGTAAAGAATACTCGCAGAGCGGAACATTAGAATTCTCTGATGTCACCGTCGACGAGACCACCGGCTCCATCACACTGCGTGCAGTGTTCCCTAACCCGGACCACAACCTGCTGCCAGGCATGTTCGTACGAGCTCGCCTGGATGAAGGCACCAACCCAAATGCATTGCTGGTTCCTCAGCAGGGCATCACCCGCACGCCAACTGGCCAGGCGACTGCCATGGTTGTCGGTGCGGATAACAAGGTTGAAGTGCGTAATGTGACAGCCGATCAAGCTTTCGGCGACAAATGGCTGGTCACGTCCGGTCTGAAAGATGGCGATCGTGTGATCACCACCGGTCTGCAGCGTGTGAAAGCCGGTGCGGCGGTGACCCCACAGGAAGTTAGCGACGACAGTGCCAAAGAAGCCCCTCAGTCTCAGGCACAGTCTGAACAACCGAAGTCTTAACAGGAGCCGCTGATACATGGCTAAGTTCTTTATCGATCGCCCCATCTTTGCCTGGGTTATCGCCATCATTATTATGCTGGCGGGTGCGCTGTCGATCCTGAAACTGCCGATTGAGCAATATCCTAACGTTGCTCCACCGGCAATCGAGATCACCGCCACCTACCCGGGTGCCGATGCGAAAACTTTGCAGGACTCCGTCACGCAGGTTATCGAACAAAACATGAACGGCATCGACGGCCTGATGTACATGGGTTCAAGCAGCGACTCTTCGGGTACGCTGCAGCTGACTCTGACATTCCAGTCCGGTACCGATGCTGATATCGCGCAGGTGCAGGTTCAGAACAAACTGCAGCTGGCGATGCCGTTGCTCCCGCAGGAAGTACAGCAGCAGGGGATTAAAGTTCAGAAATCCTCCAGTAGCTTCCTGATGGTTGCCGGTTTCATCAACGATAACGGCACCATGACGCAGAACGACATCTCCGACTACGTGGGTTCTAATATTAAAGATCCCATTAGTCGTGTCTCCGGCGTGGGTGATACCCAGCTGTTCGGGGCGCAGTATGCGATGCGTATCTGGATGGACCCGCATAAACTCAACAACTACTCACTGACGCCGGTCGATGTGATCAGCGCCATCAACACCCAGAACGCCCAGGTGGCGGCCGGTCAGCTCGGTGGTTCACCACCGGTGAAAGGCCAGCAGCTGAATGCCTCGATCATCGCGCAGACGCGTCTGACCTCGGCTGAAGAGTTCGGTAAGATCCTGCTGAAAGTGAACAGCGACGGTTCGCGTGTCCGTCTGAGCGACGTGGCGCATATCGAGCTGGGTGGTGAGAACTACGAGATTATTGCACGCTATAACGGTCAACCGGCCTCGGGTCTGGGGATCAAGCTGGCAACCGGTGCTAACGCCCTGGATACCGCTGCGGCGGTAAAAGCTGAGCTTGCCAAACTGGAGCCGTTCTTCCCGGCCGGCATGAAAATCGTCTATCCGTATGACACCACGCCATTCGTTAAGATCTCGATTAACGAAGTTGTAAAAACACTGGTCGAAGCTATCGTGCTGGTGTTCCTGGTGATGTACCTGTTCCTGCAAAACTTCCGCGCCACGCTGATCCCAACGATTGCGGTGCCGGTTGTCTTGCTCGGCACCTTTGCGATTATCAGCGCGTTTGGCTACTCGATAAACACCCTGACGATGTTCGGGATGGTGCTCGCCATCGGCCTGTTGGTGGATGACGCCATCGTGGTGGTCGAGAACGTCGAGCGCGTCATGGCCGAAGAGGGCCTACCGCCCAAGGAAGCCACGCGTAAATCGATGGAGCAGATCCAGGGCGCGCTGGTCGGTATTGCGCTGGTGCTGTCAGCGGTATTTATTCCAATGGCCTTCTTCGGCGGGTCTACCGGGGTTATCTATCGTCAGTTCTCGATTACTATCGTTTCCGCGATGGTGCTGTCGGTTATCGTCGCGCTGATCCTGACCCCGGCACTGTGTGCCACCATGCTGAAGCCGATTGCGAAAGGCGACCATGGCAAAACCACCGGTTTCTTCGGCTGGTTTAACCGCCTGTTCGACAAAAGCACCAATCACTACACCGACAGCGTGGGCCACATCGTGCGCAGCACCGGTCGTTATCTGGTGATTTATCTGGTGATCGTGGTGGGCATGGCCTATCTGTTTATGCGCCTGCCAACCTCCTTCCTGCCGGAAGAAGACCAGGGGGTATTCCTGACCATGGCACAGCTGCCAGCAGGTGCCACGCAGGAACGTACACAGAAAGTGCTGGACCAGGTGACGGATTACTACCTGAATAAAGAGAAAGCGAACGTTAACTCGGTGTTCACCGTTAACGGCTTTGGCTTTGCAGGTCGTGGTCAGAACACCGGTATCGCCTTCGTCAGCCTGAAACCGTGGGATGAACGTTCGGGTGCAGATAACAAAGTGCCGGCGATTGCCGGGCGTGCCATGGGCGCGCTGTCAGCGATCAAAGATGCGATGGTGATTCCGTTCAACCTGCCGGCGATTGTTGAGCTGGGTACGGCGACCGGTTTTGACTTCCAGCTGATCGATCAGGGTGGCCTTGGCCATGAGAAACTGACCGCAGCACGTAACCAGCTGCTTGGCATGATTGCTCAGCATTCAGATACCCTGGTAGGCGTGCGTCCTAACGGTCTGGAAGATACGCCACAGTACAAACTGACTATCGACCAGGAAAAAGCGTCGGCGCTGGGGGTATCGCTCTCCGATATCAACACCACGCTGGCGGCAGCCTGGGGCGGATCCTACGTTAATGACTTCATTGACCGCGGCCGCGTGAAGAAAGTGTACGTGATGGGCGATGCGCCTTACCGTATGTTGCCAAGTGATATTGGCAACTGGTATGTGCGTGCCAGCAGCGGTGAAATGGTGCCGTTCAGCGCCTTTGCCTCTGCACAGTGGGTTTACGGTTCACCACGACTGGAGCGTTATAACGGCCTGCCGTCGATGGAGCTGTTAGGACAGCCAGCACCAGGTAAGAGCTCGGGTGAAGCAATGAATCTGATGCAGGACCTGGCGTCGAAACTGCCTACCGGTATTGGTTACGACTGGACGGGGATGTCCTATCAGGAACGTCTGTCCGGTAACCAGGCTCCGGCACTGTATGCCATCTCGCTGATTGTGGTCTTCCTCTGTCTGGCCGCACTGTACGAGAGCTGGTCAATACCGTTCGCGGTAATGCTGGTCGTACCGTTGGGTGTGGTCGGGGCGCTGATCTTTACCACCCTGCGCGGGCTGAGCAACGACGTGTACTTTGTGGTGGGGCTGCTAACCACCATAGGGCTATCGGCGAAGAACGCCATCCTGATCGTCGAGTTCGCTAAGGACCTGATGGAGAAGGAAGGCAAAGGCCTGGTGGAAGCGACTCTGGAAGCGGTACGTATGCGTTTACGTCCAATCCTGATGACTTCTCTGGCGTTTATCCTCGGGGTTCTGCCGCTGGCTATCAGTACCGGTGCGGGTTCCGGTGCTCAGAACGCCGTAGGTACTGGCGTGATGGGCGGGATGGTCACCGCGACTATCCTGGCGATCTTCTTCGTTCCAGTGTTCTTCGTGGTGGTTCGCCGCCGCTTCAGTAAGAACAAAGAAGAGCTGGAACATAGCCACCCAGTCGATCATCATCACTAATTCACGCAAGTTAATGTGAACCAGAGGCCGCTTAATGCGGCCTCTTTTTTTTGTCTTTTTTCCAGCGTACGCGCAGTTGCAATTTGCTCACCTGCGGCGCATACTATTGTTATAGTATAACATAACAAGTGGAGTAACAGATGAAACAGAGTATTCATCCAACCTATCGCCAGGTGGTGTTTCATGACACCACGGCAGACGCCTGGTTTGTCGTGGGGTCGACCATCAAAACCGATCGCACGATTGAGCATGAAGGCAAACAGATGCCTTACGTGACGCTGGATGTCTCTTCGGCCTCACACGTCTATTACACCGGCAAGCAGAAAGATTTTGCCAAAGAGGGCAGCGCCGCACGCTTCAACCAGCGCTTCGGCAGCTTCCTCGGCGCGATGAAAAAGTAAGGAGCCATCATGCAGGTCTTAAGCTCTCTGGCCTCGGCCAAAAAACGCCACAAAGATTGTAAAATCGTCCGCCGTCACGGCCGCGTATTCGTCATTTGCAAAAGTAACCCACGCTTCAAGGCCGTACAGGGCCGGGGTGGCAAGAAGCATTAATTGATGACTCTCAAGCATTCAACACAAGGGGATAGCCGCGGCTATCCCCTTTTTTATGCAGCTTAATCACCGGCTGGACGCTTATTTCATGCTGCTGACCATCGCATTGACGTTATGTTTGAAAGCATTAATGTAGCTGTCTGCTTCACCGCCCTGCCCGGTCAATGCTTCCGGATACAGCTCGCCGCCCGGCTGCGCGCCGCCGGCAGCGGCAATCTGTTTAACCAGGCGCGGATCGGTCTGATTCTCGATAAAGTAGGCATGGATCTTCTCCTGCTTCAGCTGAGCGATCAGCGCGGCGACGTCGGAAGCGCTGGCCTCAGATTCGGTGGAGAAACCGACCGGTGAGAGGAACGTCACCCCGTATCGCTGGCCGAAGTAGCCGAAAGCATCATGGCTGGTCAGCACCTTACGTTTGCTCTGCGCAATAGCGCTGAACTCTTGCTGCGCCCAGCTATCCAGCTGCTTAAGCTGTGCGATGTAGGCGCTGCCGTGCTGACGGAAATAATCTGCATCCTGCGGATCGGCGGCGATCAGCGCATTCATCACGTTAGTGGCATAGATAACACCGTTCTGCATGCTGTTCCACGCGTGCGGGTCGGTAACCGTTTCTCCGTCCTCTTCCATTTTTCGCGTGTTGATCCCGGCTGAAGCCACTACCGTCTCTCCCTTATAGCCCGATGCGGCGATCAGACGATCCATCCACCCTTCCATTCCCAGTCCGCTAACAAACACGACATCGGCATGCGCCAGCGCCTGGCTATCTTTTGGCGTAGGTTCAAAGCTGTGCGGGTCGCCATTTGGCCCCACCAGGCTTTTCACCACGACGTGTTCGCCGCCAACGTTTTTTACGATATCCGCCAGCACGGTAAAACTGGCAACCGCTTCAACGGTTTTCGCCATTGCAGCAGGTGCGGCCAGCAATACGGACAGCGCCAGCGCCACAGGTAACTTCTTCATACTTACTCCCTATCTGATTGCCAATGGTTTACGCCCGGCAAAAATGCCGCCGCAGGGACCGATTAAAATGGAAAGAAAGAACAACAGTGCCGCACTCAGCACCACGGCGGGCCCGGCAGGTAACGAGAGGTAAAACGAGGCGTAAAGCCCGCTGAAACTGGCCAGCGTGGCGATGATCATTGCCGCCGCCAGCGTCCCGGCGAGATGACGGCTCCAGAATCGGGCACTGGCCGCAGGCAGCATCATCAGCCCGACGCTCATCAGGGTGCCAAGCACCTGAAAGCCCGCCACCAGGTTGATGACAACCAGCACCAGAAAAATGGCGTGCACCAGCGGTGAGGTCCAGCGGTTCTGGGCGCGCAGAAAGCTCGGGTCAAAGGCATCAATGGTCAGCGGGCGGTAGATCAGCGCGAAGATCAGCAGGGTGACCGCACTGATACTGCTGACCAGCACGATGGAGGGCGTATCGACCGCCAGCAGCGAGCCGAACAGGACATGCAGAAGATCGACGCTGGAACCGCGCAGCGACACCAGCGTGACGCCCAGCGCCAGTGAGCCAAGATAGAAACCGGCAAAGCTGGCATCCTCACGCAGCGGCGTATAGCGACTGACCGCGCCTGACAACAGAGCCACCGTCAGACCGGCAATCGCTCCGCCAATGCCCATCGCGACCAGCGAAAGTCCGGAGAGTAAATAGCCGATTGCGGCACCGGGAAGCACCGCGTGCGACAGCGCATCGCCCACCAGGCTCATGCGGCGCAGTAGCAGGAAGACGCCGAGCGGCGTCGCGCTCAGCGACAGCGCGACGCAGGCCACCAGCGCCCGGCGCATAAATCCAAATTCGATAAATGGCTGGATCAGCATCATGCGCTGGCCCCCCCACGGCGACTAAAGCTCAGCCCGGTCACGCCGCAGCCGCGGCAGGTCCATTCGCTGTGCTGCTCTTTCAGGCGTAACACCTGCGGGAAATGCTGCGCCACCGTAGCCATGTCGTGCAGGACAACAATCAGTGTCGCCCCGGCCTGATGCCGCTCCGCCAGCAGCGCCAGCAGCAGTTCGGTGGTATCGCTGTCGACGCCGGTAAAAGGCTCATCCAGCAGCAGCAGTTCTGCGTCCTGTATCAGCAGCCGGGCAAACAGCACGCGCTGCAGCTGCCCGCCGGATAAGGTTCCCGGCGCGGCGGCAGCGAACGGCAGCATATTGACGCGCTGCAGTGCCGACATGACCTGCTCACGCTGCTGGCGGTTTAAGCCTTTAAACCAGCCACTCTGACGCCAGAAGCCCATTGCCACCAGATCGAAAACGGTCAAAGGGAATGTTTTCTCCAGCTCAGCGTGCTGGGGCAGCCAGGCAACGGTCGGTCGTGGCGCAGAGAGGCTGACCGAACCACTGACCGGGGGCAACATCCCGCACAGCGTCTTCAGCAGCGTTGATTTTCCGCAGCCATTTGCCCCCACGAGGGCCGTCATGCTGCCGCGTGCAAACTCACCATTTAACTGCGGCGTCACCGCACGATGCTGATAGCCAACCACCAGCTGATTAAGTACGATCATCAGAGTGCCGCCCACCAGGTGAGCGCCGCCAGCGCGCCGACCAGGTGTAAGGTCAGCACCATACGCAGCCATGCCGGGCAGCTGAGCAAGGTGCCGATGCGAATAAAAGCCGGAGAGGTGTTCATTAAAAAGCCACTTAAATGTTATAACATAACAATAAAGTAGCGTGGATGGAGGCAGGACGGATATCATTAAAATGTATCTAATTATTACGTTGGAGCCGGATGGCTGAAGCGTTTTTTATATAAAAAAAACTCAACATGGTGATGGTTTTATGCGGAAGCATGCCGGTGCGAGTAAAATAATTAACTGTTAAATCATCAATATAGGCTACACTAAATTTATAACCTGGCTTATCCACTCGGCTACAGCAATTAAGCTGATAAGCAAAATTTAACTCTGAGAGGGAAAAATGCGCAAAACTTTACCATTAAAATATCGTCAAACTAACATTGAACCACTAGAATTAATGCATGAGATCGAACAGATAATTCCCAAAATAGAAGATGACCTGATTGGTTCATTGGAATGGTATTCACAAAATGCGCGATATGTTCCCGAAAGTCTGAAAATTATTTCCCTGGAATATTTGCAACAATCACGTTATAAAATGAACTACAGCTTCCGCTGGAACGTATTCAATGCCTGTCTGGATATTGATGCGAGTGAAACAACCCATCAGTCGGTCAATTTTACCCTTACTCCTGATGCGCTGGTGTTTGATTTCATTGATAACGATCGCCACAACATGTCCGATGAATTGTAATATTTGGTCATCCGAGCGGCAGGTTATTTTAAATAAGTTATATTTTGTTTAGATGTTACATAGCATAGTAATTATCACTTCCTGGCACCCATGTTTAAAGTGCGGTTTAATGGCCTGTTTCGCAAGCTTAGGAGGGGAAAAAGATGGACGAATACTCACCGAGAAGGCATGATATTGCCCAGCTGAAATTTTTGTGTGAAAACCTGTACGATGAAAGCCTGGCTACGTTAGGCGACAGCCACCACGGCTGGGTTAACGATCCTACCTCTGCTGCCAATCTGCAGCTTAACGACCTGATCGAGCATATTGCAGCATTCACCATGAATTACAAAATTAAGCACATCGAGGACAGCGATCTGATAAGTCAGATTGATGAATACCTGGATGACACCTTTATGCTGTTCAGCAATTACGGCATTAATGTTCAGGACTTACAACGCTGGCAGAAATCCGCCAAACGACTGTTCAACATTTTTGCAGAGGAATGTGCAACAAGCCTGACACAGGCCAGCCATTCGTTTTAGCAACCCATTACTCATTTACGGTTTAATAATGACAGACAAACTTTTAACAAAAACTGATTATCTGATGCGCCTCAGACGCTGTCGTTCCATCGACACGCTTGAGCGCGTCATCGAAAAGAACAAGTACGAATTATCTGATGATGAACTGGCTGTATTCTATTCCGCTGCCGATCATCGTCTGGCCGAACTGACAATGAATAAGCTTTATGACAAAGTGCCCGTTGCAGTATGGAAGTTTGTTCGCTAACTAATGATGTGTGATTTGAAACGAATGAAGTCGTGAGGGCTGGTGAGGCAGAATTGGGTGGGGGCCCTGCCAGCTACATCCCGGCACACGCGTCATCTGTTACGGCTGCTTCCTTCCGGACCTGACCGAGTTCACAAATTAGCATTGCGGGAGAACCAACCGGGCCCCCATTGAGTGCCCTGGGTAACCAGAGCGCAGGCATTATCAATGATGCCCCCGGCAATTGCAAGCCGCCCCCTGGTGACCGTTGGTTTCTTGCACGATCTGCAGATTATTTCCTCGCTATAGGCTTATGACCATCGAACAGGACAGTTTTCAACAGCGTATTTATCAAATTGTTGCCGCGATCCCTTATGGCAGCGTCACCACCTATGGCGAAGTGGCCCGGCTGGCCGGTTCATCGCGCGCGGCGCGTCAGGTTGGCGGCGTGCTGAAGCGCCTGCCTGAAGGCAGCAAACTGCCGTGGCACCGGGTGATTAATCGTAAAGGTGAAATTTCGCTGACGGGTGACGATCTCAGCAGACAGCGTAAAGCACTGCAGGCGGAAGGGATTGAGGTATCGCGCGAGGGGAAAATCGACCTGGTGAAGTATCGCTGGCACTGGTAATGCAATTTTCGGGCGCGGATGCCGCGCCCGACAAACGTTACATCGACGTTGGCGCAGGAACGGCGCCTGATGGCGTTACCAGGGTAGGCGAAGTGGAAGGCACGGTTGCTGGTGCCCCACTGGTGGTTGGCATCGCCATTTCAGGCACAGGCACCAGCGTCAGGTCCTGACGCGTTCCGCCCGTGGTGACCACCTGTTTCACCGTATCGGTGATAAACATCAGTTTGCCATCCACGCTTACCGCCGCACTCAGCAGAATGCGTGCTTTTGGCTGGATATCCGCCGGGTTAAACGGCAGGGTAAACTGGAACGGCGCCTGCTTACCTTCCGTGCGCACCACGCGCTGCGCCAGCACTTTAGACGGTGCATCAGCCAGCGAAGCATCCGACAGCGTCACGGTCAGCACCGCATCCGGTGGCAGCGCCACTTTCTGACGGATCCACACGGTCCCGCTCACGTTCGGTTGCCTAATCACCCCCTGCTGACCTTCTACCTGCGATCCCAGCGTTGGGGTCGGCACATCTTTGCTTTTGTCAGCACACCCTGTAATTACCACAGCCAGAGCCGCGCCACTTAATACATGCCAGATTTTCATTGATAACTTCTCCTTCCAATGAATGATTACGACAGCCAAATTACCGCGAATAGGCAGAGCTTTCCTGCCTGCGTAAGCTTAATTCTGGCACAACTTACTGATTTTTTCCTGGAAGCGCCGATTTTTGCGCATTTCCCCCTGACGCCACAGATTGCAAAAACAGTCATTGACGGTAACTGGTCGGATTTCGCAAACTGAGGGCTGAAATATTACTGAGGATGCGTTTTATGAGCCAGGCGCTGCAAAATTTACTGAATCTGCTGGATCTGGAAACCCTGGAAGAGGGGCTGTTTCGCGGGCAGAGTGAAGATCTGGGGCTACGCCAGGTATTTGGTGGCCAGGTGGTGGGCCAGGCGCTGTATGCCGCAAAACAGACGGTGCCACAGGAACGCATTATCCATTCGTTTCACAGCTACTTTCTGCGCCCGGGCGACAGCCAGAAAGCGATTATCTACGACGTGGAGAACCTGCGCGACGGCCAGAGCTTTAGCGCCCGCCGGGTAAAAGCCGTACAGAACGGTAAACCGATCTTTTACATGACCGCCTCTTTCCAGGGCCCGGAAACCGGCTTCGAGCATCAGAAAACCATGCCGCAGGTTGTCGGCCCGGATTCTCTGCCTTCCGAGCGGGAGATTGCCCAGCAGCTGGCGCAGTATATTCCAGAAAAGGCGCGCGATAAGTTCCTCGCGGAGAAGCCTTTTGAAATCCGTCCGGTGGAGTTTCATAACCCGTTAAAGGGCCATACCAGCAACCCGGTGCGCTATACCTGGCTGCGCGCGAACGGCATCATGCCGGCTGACAAGCGTATTCATCAGTATCTGCTCGGCTATGCTTCCGATTTCAACTTCCTGCCGGTTTCGCTACAGCCGCACGGTAAAGGCTTTCTGGAGCCGGGCATGCAGGTGGCGACGATTGACCACTCCATGTGGTTCCACCGCCCTTTCGATCTCAATGACTGGTTACTTTACAGCGTGGAGAGTACCTCAGCCTCCAGCGCGCGTGGATTTGTGCGCGGTGAATTCTGGAACCAGCAGGGCGTCCTGGTTGCCTCAACGGTGCAGGAAGGGGTGATCCGTCAGCGTTCTTAATCATCAGCCATAAAAAAGCGGGCCTGAAATGGCCCGCTTTGTCATTGTTTTTAGCGCACTACTTTTCTTATCAGTGTCAGCTTCAGCTTAGTTGTTGTAAGCATTCTCGCCGTGGCTGTTGACGTCCAGACCTTCACGCTCCTGATCTTCCGGTACACGCAGGCCAACAATCATATCCGCCACTTTAAATCCGATGAAGGCAACAACAGCAGTCCAGACAATGGTCAGGCCGACGCTGAACAGCTGTACCCAGACCTGATGGCCCATGGTTACGCCCTCTGCATAACCCACGCCACCCAGTGAAGAGGAGGCAAAGATGCCGGTCATAATGCAGCCAACGATGCCGCACACGCCGTGCACGCCGAATACGTCACAAGGGTCATCAACGCGCAGCCATTTTTTCAGTGACGTCACGCCCCACAGGCCTGCAAGCCCACCGACAAGGCCGATGATCAGCGCACCACCCACCCCCACGTAACCGCAGGCTGGGGTAATAGCGACCAGACCGGCAATCACACCTGAGCTCACGCCCAGCAGAGAAGGTTTGCCGCGCAGCGCCCACTCACCGAAGGTCCAGGTCAGCATTGCCCCCGCCGTGGCGATCACGGTGTTGAGGAAGGCCAGACCGGCGATTTCGTTAGCCGCACTGGCAGAGCCGGCGTTGAAGCCGAACCAGCCGAAGTACAGGATCGCAGTACCGGTAAATACCATCGGCAGGTTGTGCGGTTTGAACGATTCTTTACCGAAACCGGCACGTTTACCCACCAGGTAAGCCCCCACCAGGCCAGCAACGGCGGCGTTGATATGGACAACGGTACCGCCCGCGAAGTCCAGCGCGCCATCCTGAGCCAGGAAACCGCCCGCCCACACCATATGTGCGATAGGCAGGTAGGCAAAGGTCAGCCAGATAACCACGAAGATCAGCACCGCAGAGAAGCGGATACGTTCAGCAATAGCGCCGACGATCAGACCCACGGTGATACAGGCGAAGGAGGCCTGGAACGCGACGTGGATATATTGATAGAAAGAGCCCATCAGCGCGGTCGGGGCGATATTTTTCAGCATCGCCCAGTTAAAGCTACCAAAGAAGGCGTTACCTTCGCTGAAGGCCAGCGAGTAACCGTAAACCATCCACAGTACGCATACCATCGCGAAGGTCATCGCCACCTGGGTCAGCATTGACAGCACGTTCTTGGCGCGGATCAGGCCGCCGTAGAACAGCGCAATACCCGGGATCGTCATAAACAGCACCAGCGCGGTGCAGATCATCATAAAAGCGTTATCGGCTTTATCAGCTACCGCAGGCGCGGCTGCCATGGCCAGCGACGGTAAAAGAGTCACGCCGGCGAGGCCAAACTTAGCGAGTTTTTTCATTTTATCCCATCCCATCACAATTCTTAGCCCCGAATTACAGTGCTGCTTCGTCAGTTTCACCGGTGCGAATACGGATGACACGCTGCAATTCTGCAACGAAGATCTTCCCGTCACCAATTTTGCCGGTATAAGCGGCTTTGCTAATCACATCAACCACTTCATCCAGCTGGTCATCTGCAATCGCAATATCGATTTTTACTTTTGGCAGGAAGTTCACGCTGTATTCAGCACCGCGATACAATTCTGCATGCCCTTTCTGGCGGCCAAAGCCTTTGACTTCAGTCACAGTCAGGCCCTGAATACCGATAGACGACAGCGCTTCACGCACGTCTTCCAGTTTGAACGGTTTGATTACCACGGTAACCAGCTTCATACGATCCCCTCCAGGTATAAAAACGGTTGTTTTGCCGACACGAAATCTATTAAGCAAACGCTGTGCCATAGTTCAAAAATCTGAATTTTTCAGACGATTAGTCAGTGCTGGTCTGAGTCGCGACTGGGAGGAAGATCGCCGTGAAAATCACAGTACGGGATTGAGCACAAAAAAAACGCACCATTACGGTGCGTTGTGCGTTAGTGCAGTGCATTTGAGGGAATGCAGGCCGTTATTCGCCTGCATTTGGTGCAGCGCAGCGGCGCAGATTACTGATTTTCCGCCGCAGCCAGCTCTTCACCTGCCAGCTGTAGCTGGTACATTTGCCAGTAGCGCCCGCGTGCGGCCAGCAGTTGCTGATGGCTGCCGCGCTCGACTGCCTGCCCACGGTGCAACACCAAAATGGTATCGGCTTCGGTAATGGTTGAGAGGCGGTGCGCAATCACCACCAGCGTGGTACGTTCGCGCACGGCGCGCAGCGCCTTCTGAATCGCCTGCTCGGTACCGGAGTCGATGTTCGCAGTGGCCTCATCCAGAATCAGGATCTGCGGCGTGGCAACCAGCACGCGCGCCATCGCCAGCAGCTGCTTCTGACCGACGGAGAGGTTATTACCCTGCTCCCCCAGCCGGGTATAAATGCCATCGCTCATTTCACGCGCCAGCCCGGCCAGCTGCACCGTTTCCAGCGCCTGCCATACCGCATCCTCACTGACATCCCTTCCTAAGGTGACGTTGGCAAAGAAGGTATCGGCCAGCACCACCGGATCCTGCTGTACCATCGCCACGCTGTCGCGCAGGGCGGCATGGCTGAGCGTCGGTAGCGAGCGTCCGTCCAGCAGGATCTCCCCCTTGCTCAGCGGGTAGTAGCCCATCAGCAGGTTCGCCAGCGTGCTTTTGCCGCTGCCGGTGTGCCCGACCAGGGCAACAAAATTACGCGATGGCACCGAGAGATTGATATCGCTCAGCACCGGGCGCCCTTCACGATAGGCAAAGGTCAGGTCACGGATCTCAATACTGCCGCTTTGCAGCGGCTGAACATCCTCACCATAGGGCTGGCGCGGTGCATCCATCAGTTCGAAAATCCGCTCGCCGGCCACCACCGCCTGCTGCAGCATCGACTGCTGAGTGGTGAGTTCGATCAGCGGTTCATTTAAGCGCCCGAGGTAGTTGATAAAGGCGTAGAGCACGCCGACCTCGATAGAACCGACCGAGGAAAAGCCAAACAGCAGCATCAGCCCACAGAGGATCAGCGCGGAAAACAGGCTGAGCAGCGGCCGCAGCAGGAAGCCGTCGAGCCGCAGGGTCTGCATGCGCGCCAGATAGTGCGAATGGCTGGAATCCCGCATGCGTTCGCCAAAGCGTGCCTGCTGACGGAACTGCTGGATCACGCTCATGCCGTTGATCACTTCGTTGAAGCCGTTATTAATCTCCGCCAGATAACTGCGCACCCGGCGTACAATCGGCGTGCTGTAACGCTGGTAGATCAGCATGACAACAATCACCGCCGGGAAGATTGCAATCGCAATCAGCGCCATGCGCCAGTCGAGGCTAAACATCGCCACCAGCATGGCACCCACCAGCGCCGCACTGCGCAGCACGGTCGCCACCACGGTGACGTAGAGGTCACGCACCACTTCGGTGTCATTGGTGACGCGTGAAATAATCTGGCCTACCGGCTGGGTATCGAAGGCGCTCAGCGGCTGACGCAGCGCCGCATCCATCACGTCGGTGCGCAGGCGCTGGACAACGCCCACGGCGGCCTGGTTGAACAGCAGCGCCTGCCAATAGTGCAGTCCGGCGGCCAGCAGTTGCAGCAGCAGAAAACTGACCACCAGCCCGACAGCGATCCCGACCGGCATATGATGTTTTGCCACCATATTGTCGATGAAATAGCTGACCAGCACCGGTCCGAGCACTTCTGCCGCTGCCGCAATCCACAGCATCACTACGGCCATGCCGAGGGATTTGCGCCACGGGCTGCCGTAGGAGAGCAGCCGTTTAATTGTCGGCCACTGATGGGTTACTCTAGCCATGCGGCACTCCCTGTTCGATCTCGTCGTCATCCAGCGCCGCTTCCAGCTGCTGATAGCGGTACATATCGCGATACCAGCCCGGGCTGCTGGCGAGCTGTTCATGATTGCCGCGCTGAGCCACTACGCCGTGCTGCAGCACCAGGATTTCACTGGCCTCAGTCAGCGCAGACAGACGATGAGCACTAATGATCACCGTGCGCCCTTCTCCCCAGCGCCGCAAGTTATGCAGAATTTGATGTTCAGTACGGCCATCGACCGCTGACAGGGCATCATCCAGAATCAGGATCTCAGCATTCATCAGCAGCGCCCGGGCGATGGAGATACGCTGTTTTTGCCCGCCGGAGAGCATCACGCCACGCTCACCGACTTCGGTTTCATAACCTTCCGGAAGGCGCAGAATATCGTCATGGACAAACGCCAGCTGTGCAGCCTGTTCAATCTCGCTCTGTGTCGCACCCGGGCGGCCAAGGGCAATATTGTTGGCGACGCTGTCGGAAAACAGGAAAGGCGTCTGGCTGACTACCGCCAGACGGCTGCGCCAGCTGTCCAGCCGCAGCTGCGGCAGCGGGATAGCGTGGTAGCGAATATCCCCCTGATCGATATCAAAGTGGCGCTGTACCAGACTCAGCAACGTGCTTTTTCCCGAGCCGGTCGGGCCACATAATCCGAGCATCTGCCCCGGTTTGATATTGACGTTGAGGTTGCGAAGCGAAGGCTGCTGCGCCCCCGGATAGCAAAACTCGCGCACCGCGATTTGCAGCAGGCCCCGCCCTTCCGGCACCTGCTTGCTGCCGTCGGTGACCGCGGGCGCTTCCGCCAGCAGCGACTGAATGCGGCTCCAGGCCGCGCTACCGCGCTCGACGATATTAAACATCCACGCCAGTGCCAGCATGGGCCAGATCATCAGCCCAAGGTACATAACAAAACTGGTCAGCTGGCCGAGGGTCAGCGTGCCGTGCCACACCATCCAGCTACCCCCGCCGATCGCCAGCAGATTAGAGAGCCCGATGGCGATATAGATGGTTGGGTCAAAACGCGCATCAACGCGCGCCACGCGCAGGTTTTTCTCGCCGGTGTCTTTGGCGATAGCAGCAAACTGCCCGGACTGGTGATCTTCCAGACCAAAAGCTTTGATCATGCGAATGCTGGTCAGGCTCTCTTGCGTCTGATCGTTGAGCGAGGAGAACGCCGCCTGCGCCAGCTTGAAGCGCTGATGGAGTTGGTCGCCATAGCGCTTGATCACCAGCGCCATCACCGGCATCGGCAGCAGTGCCAGCAGCGTCAGCTGCCAGCTGATCTGAGTACTCATGACGATCAGCACCGCCAGCCCCATCACCAGCGAATCGACCAGCGTCAGCACGCCTTCACCCGCCGCAAATACCACGCGGTCCACATCGTTGGTGGCGCGGGCAATCAGGTCACCGGTGCGGTGGCGCAGGTAAAAGCCGGGATGCTGGCGGCTGAGCTGGCGGTAGAAATCTTCGCGCAGCTCCACGGCCAGCTGGTAGGAGGCACCAAACAGCAGCACGCGCCAGACATAGCGCAGCAAATAGACCACCACGGCGGTGAGCAGCATCGCCCCCACCCACAGCAGGAGCTGAGCGCTGCTCATACCGTCACGGCTGACGCCATCAACGATTTTTCCCACCACGTGCGGCGGCAGCAGTTGCAGTAAGGCAATCACGATCAGCAGCAGAACCGCGCCGAGATAGCGGCGCCATTCGCGCAGAAAATACCAGCTTAATTGGCTAAAAAGTCGCACAAAAACATCCTGATCATCGATCGAAGAGAGAGAGCGGTCAGCCTCACTAGGGGGCAACCGGCAATGCGGTAGTGTATTTTATCTCTTCCATGGCAAAACTCGAAGTGACATCGATCAGCCCCGGGACGCCGTTCACCAGGCGTTTATAAAAGCCGTCGTAGCTTTTCATATCTGCGACCTGAACGCGCAGCAGATAGTCATACTCCCCGGCCATACGGTAAAAGCCCATTACTTCCGGCATCCCCTGCACCAGCTCGACAAACTGCTGAAACCAGCTGCTGCTGTGCTGCTGAGTTTTGATTAATACGAAGGCGGTCAGACCAAGGCCGAGTTTCTCGCCATCCAGCAGCGCGACCCGGCCGCGAATATAGCCTTCATCCTCCAGCCTTTTCAAGCGCTTCCAGCAGGGGGTGGTGGTCAGGCTGACGGCATCGGCCAGCGCCTGCAAAGAGAGTGTACAATCTCGCTGCAGCAGATCTAGCAGCATTCTGTCTTTTTTATCCAGCGGATTTGGGAGCAAATTTTTCTCTCAGAGATAAGAAAGGGAGTAGAATTATAGCAACCTTTTCCCCAGGCGTTTAGTTAATCTGGTCCCCTACTATTACAATCTTCAGGGATGACCAAAATGAACGCTAATCGTTACCATAATCTACTGATTATCGGCCTGTTTACGGCTGTTGCTCTGACCTGGGGCACGACGTGGATGGCGATGAAAATTACCGTGGCGACCGTGCCGCCGATTTTCGCTACCGGGCTGCGCTTTCTCTGTGCTGCACCGCTGCTGCTGCTGCTGGCGCGTTATAAAAAGGTGCCACTGCTGTTTCCCCGTGGTCAGCGTGGCTTCCAGCTCTGCGTGATGCTGTTCTATTTTGCCATCCCTTTTACGCTGATGATTTACGGTGAGCGCTACACCTCGTCGAGCCTCGCAGCCATTATCTTTGCCACCATGCCTGCTGCCGTGCTGGCCGCTTCAATCCTGTTTTTACGTGAAAAGACCACGCTGCAGCAGCTGCTGGGGTTGGCTATCAGTATCGGCGCACTGAGCACTATTTTATGGCATGAAACTCGCGCCAGCGGCGACAGCCAGTGGCAGGGCGTGGCCGCGCTGGTGGCGGCCGTGGTGATCCATGCGCTGATGTACGTACAGTGCAAAAAACGCTGCTCGGGCATCTCGGTACTGAGCTACAACGCGCTACCCTGCCTGGGTGCGGGCGTGCTGCTGACGCTGGCTGGCCTGACGGAAGCGCCGGATTATCACAGCTTTGCCCCTCAGGCTCTGCTGTCTATTGCTTATCTCGGCGTAGTAGCGGGGGTGGGCGGTATTCTGGCGTACTTCGCGCTGCAGCAGGTGGCTAAGCCGTTTCAGGCCTCGCTGGTGTTCCTTGTGTTCCCGCTGATTGCCGTGGCGCTGGAGAGTGCGCTGAGCGGAAACAGCATCAGCCGCGAATCGCTGTGGCTTCTGCTGCCCTTCCTGCTGGGAATTTTGCTGACGCTGTACCGTGGCGCGCGTGCTCGACAGGCCATTTTGGCCGCAGAGCGTGCTGCACGTCACTAAACGAAAAAAGCCGGACATCCTGTCCGGCACACTGGATAACGGGCCTCATTATTCGGGGGAATAGTCGAGGTGTGGTGTGTTCAGCCAGTGATTCAGGTAATGAGACACGCCCTGTGTCGCACAGTCTCCAATGATCGGCAGCTGGGGCAGCATCGCTTTCAGCTGCTCCATCGCATTACGCATAATAAAGCCGTGACCCACGCTGCCCAGCATCTCCAGGTCATTCATCGCATCGCCAAACGCCATACACTCCGTCATTTCCACACCCAGCCGTGCGGACAGGCGAGCCAGTGCGGCGCCTTTATTGCAGCTGAGCGGCAGCACTTCCAGACAGTCGCGCGCAGAAAAACAGAGATGGACACTGTCGCCAAACGCTTCGCGCAGCTGGATCTGCAGCTGGCATAGCGCCTGATAATCAGCAATAAAGCAGACTTTCGTCACCTGATGCGCGGGGATCCGGCGCAGGTCGGTGAGCTGATAACGAAAACCACTCAGCTGATGCGCCCGCAGGATCTCTGGCACATCGTACTGCGTAAACCAGCCATTATCGTTAAACACGTGCAGGCTGGCGCGCGTCTCCCAGTGGCTGTGAAGAACCTGCCAGGCAGCATCGGGAGGGAGATCGCAGGCGTACAACGGGTTCCCCAGCGGGTCGTGAATGCGGGTGCCGTTGCCGCTGATCAGATACGCCGGCAGATCGTACTGCTGCATCAGCGGCTGCATCTCAAGAAAATGGCGTCCTGTGGCAAACGTGAGCTGAACCGGATGCGATCTCAGCGCCCGCAGGCTTTGCAGGGTCTGCTCACCCAGTTTGTGGTCTGGCAGCAGCAGCGTACCGTCCATATCAAAAGCAGCAAGGCGCACCATTTTCTCTCCAAGTGGTCGAATTTTCATCTGCCAGGAGTATCCCCTGGTATTTGCGGAACTAATAGTGAATACTTTTTAAAAATTGTTCCGGGTTTGGGGCGAGATGCGACAGCTCAATCGATTGAACCAGTACCAAAGGCTCTGGCAGCACAGCGCCGGGCAGCCGCAGTCCACCAGCGTAAGCGAAATTGGCAGCCGCTGTTTTTGCAGCGAGCGCCATGCCCGAACCCTGTTACGCCAGTGGCAGCAGAGTGGCTGGCTGGACTGGCAGGCCAGTTCAGGGCGTGGCAAGCGCGGCACGCTGATTTTTCTGCAGTCCCCCGCCGCGTTACGCAGCGATCTGATGCTGCAACAGCTGGATAACGGCCAGCCGCAGCATGCGCTGCAAATGGTGGCGCTGGCGCCGGAACAGCTTAGCCAATTACTACAGCCCTTTATGGGCGGCCAGTGGCAAAATAACCAGCCAACGCTGCGTATTCCCTACTATCGTCCGCTCGATTCGCTGCGCCCCATGCAGCAGGCCGGGCGCGCAGAGCAGCATCTGGCCCAGCAGGTGTTTGCCGGGCTGAGCCGCCTGGCGGGTGATGAGGCCATTCCCGACCTCGCCCATCACTGGCAGGTCAGCGATGATGGGCTAAGCTGGTATTTCTTTTTACGCCCGCAGCTACGCTGGCATCACGGTGAAGCCGTCAGCGCCGGACAGCTACAGCAGCGCCTGCAGGCTATCGTCGCCAGTCAGGTCGGCCAGCAGCTACTCCCGGCGGTAAAAACCGTCTGCGCTGCGCACCGGCTCTGCCTGCGTATTGATTTACTGCGACCAGACTGCTGGCTGGCACATCGCCTCGCCAGCGTTCACTGCCTGCTGCCCCATCCGGACAATCCGGATATCGGCTGCGGCCCCTGGCGCGTGATGATCAACACACCCGCACTGCTGCGCCTGGAAAGCCACGGCTGGTATCACGCCGCGCACCCGCTGATGCAGGCCATAGAGTACTGGATAGCGCCGCAGCTCTTTGACCGTGAGCTCGGCACCAGCTGCCGTCATCCGGTGCAGATTGCCATTGGCACTCAGCACGAGCTGGCGCAGCTTCAGCCGGTCAGCCAGCGTATCAGCCTTGGCTTTTGCTATCTGGCGAGAGGCCAGCACAGCCCGCTGTCGGCCGCGCAGGCGCAGCAAATTATGGCGCTGGTACATCAGCCTGAAGTGATTGAACAGCTGCCGCTGGAAGAGGGATTAATTACGCCGAGCCGGGAAATGCTGCCGGGCTGGCAGATCCCCGACTGGCAGCCGCAGGCGCAGCTCTCTCTGCCTGCGCACCTTAGCCTGCACTACCATCTGCCGGTTGAACTGCATGCGATGGCGGAAAAATTACGTCAGCTGCTGGCGCTGCATGGCTGTGAGCTGACGCTCTGTTTCCATGCGGCAAAGAACTGGCAGGATTACCCGTCACTGGGCCAGGCCGACCTGGTGATGGGCGACCGTCTGATTGGCGAAGCGCCGGTGTTTACCCTGGAAAGCTGGCTGCGGCTCGATCCGCTCTGGCCGGAGATGCTTGGCCAGCAGCGCTGGCAACGCCTGCTGCGCCAGCTTGACCATTTACAGCAGCATACTGAACTGACTCAGCGACACGCCGGGCTGCAGGCGCTGTTCCAGCAGCTGATGAGCGATGCCATCATCACCCCTCTGTTTAACTACCGCTATCAGGTCAGTGCCCCGCCGGACGTGGAGGGTATTCACCTGAATGCCTGGGGCTGGTTTGATTTCTCCCGTGCGTGGATCCCGCCTCCGGTTGCTATCTCCTGAGCAGTGCTGTTTTTATTGCGCATCAGGCAGTACCATAGCCGGCAGCAAATCATGAGGAAAAGATAATGAAACGTGCAGTGGTGGTATTCAGCGGTGGGCAGGACTCAACGACCTGCCTGATTCAGGCTTTGCAGCAGTATGATGAAGTGCACTGCATTACCTTTGATTATGGCCAGCGCCACCGTGCGGAAATCGACATTGCCGGCGAACTGTCGCAAGCGCTGGGCGCAAGGGCGCACAAAGTGCTGGATGTCACCATGCTCAACGAGCTGGCAGTCAGCAGCCTGACGCGCGACAACATTCCGGTACCGACTTACGACCCTGAAGCCAGCGGCTTGCCAAGTACCTTTGTTCCGGGCCGTAATATTCTGTTCCTGACGCTCGCCTCGATTTACGCTTACCAGATCGAAGCGGAAGCGGTGATCGCCGGCGTATGCGAAACCGATTTCTCGGGCTATCCGGACTGCCGCGATGAGTTTGTTAAAGCGTTGAATCATGCCGTGGCGCTGGGAATGGCGCGGGATGTCAGATTCGAAACCCCGCTGATGTGGCTGAATAAAGCCGAGACCTGGGCACTGGCCGACTACTGGCAGCAGCTGGCGCTGGTGCGTGACCAGACGCTGACCTGCTATAACGGCATTAAGGGCAGCGGCTGCGGTGACTGTGCCGCCTGCCATCTGCGCGCCAACGGGCTGCAGGAGTACCAGCAAAATCCGTCAGCGGTGATGCAGGCGATGAAGACAAAAACCGGACTTCAGTGACTAAAACGGCATGCTTAAAACCAGGGCGAGGCATGCCTCGCCCCTACGGGTAGGTTAGTGATATTCAGTCAAGCTAGCATACTTTCGAGGTGGGCTTTCAGTTCCCCTTCCAGCGGCAGCGCTTTCTGGCTGTGCAGATCGATGCAGACAAAGGTCAGCTGCGCATCAGCCACCTCAGTGCCATCGCCATCCAGCGTAATGCGCTGAGCAATCACTCCGCTTTTGCCTCCCAGCTTCAGCAGCTGACTGTCGATATTCAGCACATCGCCCATCACCGCCGGGCGGCGATAGTTAATGTTAATATTTACCACCACAAACGCCAGATTTCTCTGCGTCATCCACTGAAAGGCGCTTAGCTGTTCAAACCACGCCCAGCGCGCTTCTTCGAGGAATTCCAGGTAGCGGGCATTGTTCACGTGTTGATAGATATCCAGATGGTAGCCGCGTACTTTAATGGTGGTGGTTGTCACGATAATCTCCCGATAAAAAAGGCCATACCAACTGGTATGACCTCTGAGATTAGCAGCCAGGCTGCATTTGTTGCAGGTCGAATTAAAGACTCTGGATGCGGATCACAATTTAATATGTGACAGATTCCTTTCCACCAGCGTGCTGCCCATCCCCGGCACCTCTTTCAGCTGATCCAACTGAGTAAAGGGACCGTACTTCTCGCGGTAGCTAACAATCGACTCCGCCTTTTTCAAGCCGACGCCGTTCAGCGCTGCCGCCAGCTCCTGCGCGCTGGCGCTGTTAATGCTTACCTGCCCGGCGCTTTCCGCGCTGCCTTTATCATGCGGCGCCGTTTTGACCTCGGCGACCGCCTCTTTCGGTGCCGCAGCGCTGACCGCGACAGGTAGCGTGATGCCGATAGCCAGCGCCAGCGAAAGTGCCTGTAAAGTACGATTAAACATGCTGTTTTCCTCCATGTGTTTGACAGCACCGCCACCCTACTCCCGCGCCGTCACCCCGACAAACAGCCGATCCCAGAAATGGAAAAGGCCGCATAAGCGGCCTTTGGGTGTTGCAGTAAGTTGCAGTGAATTTGCGAGGCTTATTGCGCCTGCGCTGCTGCACCGTACTTGATCTTGGCTTCTTTGCGCAGGTTGCTCAGCAATGCAGCGAAGGCCAGCTGGGCATTGTTCTGGGTGATACCCTGAACCATTGCCTGCTTCTGCGCCTCCGGCAGGTTGCCGCTCTGCACTTTGTCCAGCGCCAGCAGTACGACGTTGCCCTGAGCATCTTCACTGATGCCGTACGACGGCTTGTCTGCGGCTGGCAGTGGCAGCGTGAATGCCGCCTGTGACAGTGCATCCTGACCGGTACGTGCCAGCGTCTGCTGAGCACCGAAGGTCAGACCGGCCGCTTTCAGCGCTTCATCGCCCTTACCTGCTTTCAGCTCGGCCAGCAGTTTCTCTGCCTGAGCTTTCGCCTGCTGCTGAGCTTTCTGCTGCTTCAGCGCAGCGGTGATCTGCGCGCTGACCTCAGCCAGTGGTTTTTCCGCTTCCGGTTTGTGCTCGCTGATGCGCAGTACGAAGGCACGGTCACCATCGACGGTAATAATGTCAGAGTTACTGCCCGGAGCACCGCCCTGACCAACCAGACCACCGTTGAAGATAGCATCCTGCACCGCTTTGAAATTCAGCTCGGCAGGCACGTTGTCGTGACCAAACCAGCTGGTTTCAACCGCTTTCACGCCCGCAACCTGCTCTGCGCTGGCCAGTGACTCATTGTCATTGCTGGCAGCATCGCTGACTTTGGTCTGCAGTTTGTAATAGGCATCGATGGCTTTTTCCTGCTTCACTTTCGCCGCGATGTCGTCGTGAACTTCAGACAGCGCTTTGATTTTTTGCGGCTGAATATCATCCAGACGGGCAATAATGAAGCCAACGGAAGATTTGATCACCTCAGACAGCTGGCCCTTCTCTTTCAGACCTGCGCCTTTCAGCTCGTCCGGCGTGGTATCCGGCTCAAGCCAGCCCATATCACCGCCGTTACGGGCAGAGATTGGGTCAGCGGATTTCTCTTTCGCCAGTGCGGCGAAGTCAGCGCCTTTTTTCAGCGCATCCAGTACCGACTGTGCTTCAGCTTCGGTTTTGGTCTGAATGATGCTGTAGCGCTCGCGCTGTAGCTGCGTGTAGTCCTGCTGATGTTGATCGTACCAGCTCTGAATATCCGCTTCGCTGACCGGCTGCTGCATGCTGGCTGCATCCAGCTTGATATAGCTGACGCGGAACTGCTCCGGCGACATAAACTCATTTTTATGCTGCTGGTAGTAGCTGTTAATCTCATCCGCGGTCACGTTCTGCTTCGCCGCCAGTGCATTGACGTTAATCGTCACTTCCCGCACCAGACGCTGCTGAGCGACCAGCGCTGCCAGCGAGTCTGCTTCGTTCCCCAGCACAAAATCTGTACCGGTAACGGACTGGATCAGCTGCTGAGTGGTCAGCTGCTTACGCAGCGCTTCCGCATACTGATCGGCGGAGAAGCCCAGGTTGCCGATCATGCCAAGGTATTTCGCATTATCAAACTTACCGTTGGTCTGGAAAGCGGGCTGGATGAAGATTGCCTGTTTGATCTGGTCATCGCTAATCGCCAGGCCAATATCTTTCGCGTACTGGTCAAGCAGCTGCTCATCAATCAGCTGCGACAGTGCCTGCTGGCGGATCTGCTGCATGTAGCCTTCATTGCCTGCCAGCTGAGAGAACTGCTCGCCCAGCATCTGCTGCTGACGAGAACGTTCGCTGCTAAAAGCGCGCTCAAGCTGAGCACGGCTGATTTCCTGACCGTTCACTTTCGCGGCGTAATCACCGTTACCGCCCGTCAGATAACCACCTACGCCGGTGAGGACGAAGGAAAGGATGATCAGACCCAGTAAAATTTTGAGCACGACATTGTTCGACGCCGCGCGTAAATTGTCCATCATGGTGTGACAACACTCCGCTGTAGTATGAATGTAAAACCCTGCGCTTATCATCCCTCCAGGGACGGACTACGCCGATGCGCTGCGGCAACTCAAAAACAACGTGGAGTTGCACTTTGTCGACAACCGCATTGCGCGTTTGTCATTGAAACATAAAAAAAGGCACATCATTATGCTGATGTGCCCGGTATGTTACATGAGAACGCGCGGGCGATCCTCACTCCGCCGAAGAAATCTGCTTCAACGGCAGCTTAATTAACTTAGTTTACTGAATCTTTCAGTGCTTTACCGGCACGGAAGCCAGGGACTTTGCCTGCAGCAATAGTGATCTCTTTACCGGTTTGTGGGTTACGACCGGTACGCTCAGCGCGCTCACGCACTGAGAAGGTGCCAAAACCAACCAGCGCTACTTCGTCGCCAGCCTGCAGAGATTCGGTGACTGAACCGATAAATGCATCTAATACACGTCCGGCTGCCGCTTTAGAAATATCGGCGTTTGCAGCAATTTTGTCGATCAACTGTGACTTATTCACTCACTCATCCCCTATTATTTTATACACCGTGAGTCGGACTCTTCCGCTCACCTGGGTGCAATCATTTGTTATGGCCGTTTAGCCTGAGTTTGTTGAGCCTCAGAGACTCGCAACCTTGCCGTCACTGGCTTAACAGCACTTAAAGTAGCGGCACATAAAAAAGCTGGCAAGCACCATTTCACTCGCCAGCCTTAGTTTTACAGTGAATTTGCCTTAAATCACTATTTCGCGGTGACAACCTGCATGCCGTAAGGGGCATTTTGCAGGGCCAGAGCCAGAACTTCCTCGATGCGTTTCACCGGGTGAATATCCAGATCGGCAATCACGTTGTCCGGGATCTCTTCCAGATCGCGCTTGTTCTCATCCGGGATCAGCACGGTTTTGATGCCGCCACGGTGAGCCGCCAGCAGTTTCTCTTTCAGGCCACCGATCGGCAGCACCTGGCCACGCAGCGTGATTTCACCGGTCATTGCCACATCGGCACGTACCGGGTTACCGGTCAGGCAGGAAACCAGCGCAGTACACATGGCGATACCGGCACTTGGACCATCCTTCGGCGTCGCCCCTTCCGGAACGTGGACGTGGATGTCGCGCTTCTCGTAGAAATCTGCGTTGATGCCCAGCTTCTCCGCGCGGGCGCGCACCACGGTCAGTGCGGCCTGGATAGATTCCTGCATCACTTCACCAAGCGACCCGGTGTAGGTCAGTTTGCCCTTGCCCGGAACACAGGCGGTTTCAATGGTCAGCAGATCGCCGCCCACTTCCGTCCATGCCAGACCGGTCACCTGACCGACGCGGTTTTCGCTGTCGGCACGACCGTAGTCGAAACGCTGCACCCCGAGGAAATCTTTCAGATTGTCGGCGTTGATTTCGATATGTTTGATCGACTTATCCATCAGCAGGGTTTTCACCGCCTTACGGCACAGCTTGGACAGTTCACGCTCAAGGCTACGCACGCCCGCTTCACGGGTGTAGTAACGAATGATGCCAACGATGGCGCTGTCGTCCACGGTCAGCTCATTTTTCTTCAGCGCATTGCGCTCAATCTGCTTGGACAGCAGGTGCTGCTTAGCAATATTGAGTTTTTCGTCCTCGGTGTAGCCGGACAGGCGAATCACTTCCATACGATCCAGCAGCGGTGCCGGAATGTTCATCGAGTTTGAGGTCGCGACAAACATCACATCGGAGAGATCGTAATCCACTTCCAGATAGTGATCGTTAAAGGCGATGTTCTGCTCAGGATCAAGAACTTCCAGCAGCGCCGAGGCCGGGTCACCGCGCATGTCCGAGGACATTTTGTCGATCTCATCCAGCAGGAACAGCGGGTTTTTAACGCCCACTTTTGCCATTTTCTGGATCAGCTTACCTGGCATAGAGCCGATGTAAGTACGGCGGTGGCCGCGAATCTCTGCTTCATCACGCACCCCACCCAGCGCCATACGCACGTATTTACGTCCGGTGGCTTTGGCAATCGACTGCCCCAGCGAGGTTTTACCCACGCCCGGCGGTCCAACCAGGCAGAGGATTGGGCCTTTGATTTTGCTGACGCGGCTCTGGACGGCCAAATATTCCAGGATACGGTCTTTCACACGCTCAAGGCCGAAGTGGTCGGTATCCAGCGTTTCCTGTGCTTTCAGCAGGTCTTTCTTCACCTTGCTGCGCGCATTCCACGGCACCTGCACCATCCAGTCGATATAGCCGCGCACGACGGTAGCTTCTGCCGACATCGGCGACATCATCTTCAGCTTCTGCAGCTCAGCTTCCGTTTTGTCGCGCGCTTCTTTCGGCATTTTGGCCGCGTCGATTTTGCGCTTCAGCGCTTCGTTTTCGTCCGGGGCATCGTCCATCTCGCCGAGTTCTTTCTGAATCGCCTTCATCTGCTCATTCAGATAGTACTCACGCTGGCTCTTTTCCATCTGTTTTTTGACGCGGTTACGGATACGTTTCTCAACCTGCAACAGGTCGATTTCCGATTCCATCATCGCCATCAGATATTCCAGACGCTCGTTAACGTCGGACATTTCCAGAACGGACTGCTTATCAGCCAGCTTAAGCGGCATATGCGCCGCAACGGTATCTGCCAGGCGTGCAGCGTCATCAATGCTGTTCAGGGAAGTCAGCACTTCCGGCGGGATCTTCTTGTTCAGTTTGATGTAGCCTTCAAACTGATTGATCGCCGTACGCACCAGCACTTCCTGCTCGCGCTCTTCGATTTCCGGCGACGCCAGGTACTCTGCCTGGGCGGTAAAATGGTCGCCGTTATCAGATAACGTAGTGATATGTGCGCGCTGCAACCCTTCCACCAGCACTTTCACCGTGCCATCAGGGAGTTTCAGCATCTGTAAAATTGAGGCAACGGTCCCGACTGAGAAGAGATCGTTAATGCCAGGTTCATCCGTTGAAGCTTCTTTCTGAGCGACCAGCATGATCTTTTTGTCATGATCCATGGCGGCTTCGAGGCAGCGAATTGATTTTTCACGACCGACAAACAACGGAATGACCATGTGCGGATAAACCACTACGTCACGCAATGGCAACACAGGGATTTCAATGCGTTCAGAACGCTCAGGATTCATAGAGCTCTCTCTTAGTTTAATTTCCGCCAGGGTAAGGGGAACCACATCATCCAGAAAAAGTGCAGTTTGACCCACAGGTATCTGAGTATATGGGGATGAACGGAATAGATTCAATGTTGGGGTAACGAGAAAAGCAAAAGGGGGAACATTTTCCCCCTTTTAAGATAACTGACTGGATTGATTTGGTTATTTATTCGCCAGAAGCCTGCTGCGCTTCCGGTTTTCCATAAATCAACATCGGCTGGCTTTCACCGGCGATCACCGATTCATCAATTACCACCTTCTCGACGTCGTCAATCGACGGCAGATCGTACATGGTGTCCAGCAGCGCGCCTTCCACGATTGAACGCAGGCCGCGCGCGCCGGTTTTGCGCGACATCGCCTTTTTAGCGATCGCCGTCAGCGCTTCATCACGGAACTCCAGCTCCACGCCTTCCAGATTAAACAGCGCCTGATACTGCTTGGTCAGCGCGTTTTTCGGCTCGCGCAGGATCTGGATCAGCGCGTCTTCACTCAGCTCGGTCAGCGTTGCCACCACCGGCAGACGGCCGATGAACTCCGGGATCAGACCAAACTTGATCAAATCTTCCGGCTCCACCTGGGCCAGCAGCTCGCCTTCGGTGGCTTTCTCTGACTTGCCCTTCACCGAGGCGCCAAAGCCAATCCCGGTGCCGGTATCCACGCGCTGCGACACCACTTTGTCCAGGCCGGCAAACGCCCCGCCGCAGATAAACAGAATTTTCGAGGTATCAACCTGTAAAAACTCCTGCTGCGGATGCTTACGCCCGCCCTGCGGAGGAACCGCCGCCACCGTGCCTTCGATCAGCTTCAGCAGCGCCTGCTGCACGCCTTCGCCGGAGACATCGCGGGTAATCGACGGGTTGTCAGATTTACGCGAAATCTTGTCAATTTCATCGATGTAAACAATGCCGCGCTGCGCTTTCTGCACGTCGTAGTCGCACTTCTGCAGCAGCTTCTGAATGATGTTTTCCACATCCTCGCCCACGTAACCCGCTTCGGTCAGCGTGGTGGCATCCGCCATGGTAAACGGCACGTCCAGCAGGCGCGCCAGCGTTTCCGCCAGCAGGGTTTTACCGCTACCGGTCGGGCCGATCAGCAGAATGTTACTTTTGCCCAGCTCAATACCGTTGCTGGTGTCGCCGTTGCGCAGGCGCTTGTAGTGGTTATACACCGCCACCGACAGCACCTTTTTCGCCCGCTCCTGGCCGATAACGTAATCGTCAAGGTGGTGGCGGATCTCATGCGGCGTAGGCAGGGAGTTACGCTCACGGTGCGGCGCAACCTCTTTAATCTCTTCACGGATGATGTCGTTACATAAGTCGACGCATTCATCGCAGATATAGACTGACGGGCCGGCAATCAGCTTACGCACTTCATGCTGGCTTTTGCCGCAAAAAGAGCAGTACAGCAGCTTCCCTGAACCGTCTTTGCGCTTCTCTGTCATCAGTTAACCTCATGCCTTATCAACAGACCTGAAGTGGGCTGTCTCATTTATGCGTATCAGCCCTTAATATAGCCCATTTCCCCCGACCAATGGCAGTAAAACTCCATAACACCGGGTTAAAGGTGCACAGGATAGTGCGCAGAGCGCGACTGTACTAAAAGTGAGCAAGGGGCTGAACATGATGCCAGATTTCGATTTAACATGCTGTTTTAGATAAGAAATAGGGGTCAATGTTACTGTTGATTTAGCTGATAATTGGATTATGCTAAACTCTGGTCACTTATGATAATCCGATGGAGTGTAAACATGCCGCAAGAGCCAGAGAAAGAAGAAACCGGCCAGGAAGAGAAGAGTTCAGCGCTGGCAGTCAATAAACTGCTGCAGTCACGCTCTATTATCATTTCCGGTGAGATTAATCAGGCACTTGCCGAGAAAGTTACCGCTCAGCTGCTGATCCTGCAGGAAATGGGCGATGAGCCGATCAAGCTGTTCATCAACAGCCAGGGCGGTCACGTCGAAGCGGGTGATACCATCCACGACATGATCAAATTCGTTAAGCCGAAAGTGATGGTTATCGGTACCGGCTGGGTCGCCAGCGCTGGGATCACCATCTTCCTTGCTGCCGAGAAAAATGACCGCTACTCGCTCCCTAATACTCGCTTTATGATCCACCAGCCGTTGGGCGGCGTGCGCGGTAAGGTTTCAGACATTGAAATCGAGGCCAAAGAGCTGCTGCGCGCCCGTGAGCGTATTAATAAGCTGATCAGCAATGCAACCGGTCAGCCGCTGGAGAAAGTCGAGAAAGACACCGACAGCAACTACTGGATGAGTCCGCAGCAGGCCGTTGATTACGGTATTGCTACTCACGTTGTCAGTAGCTGGGATGAACTCGAAGCCTGATTTACGTGCTCCGGGGATAAAAAAACGGCCCGTATGTTTATACGGGCCGTTTTTATTTGCCTCGCTCGCCGCTTATTCGCCGGAAGCCTGCTGGGTTTCGTGCTGACCGTAGATCACCTTAGGCTCACTATCACCTTCGATAACCTGAGCATCCACCACCACTTTCTCGACGTCGTCCAGCGACGGCAGATCGTACATGGTATTCAGCAGTGCCGCTTCCACGATTGAACGCAGGCCGCGCGCGCCGGTTTTGCGCGACATCGCTTTCTTAGCAATCGCCGTCAGCGCATCCTCACGGAACTCCAGCTCCACGCCTTCCAGGTTAAACAGCGCCTGGTACTGCTTGGTCAGCGCGTTTTTCGGCTCGCGCAGGATCTGGATCAGCGCGTCTTCACTCAGCTCGGTCAGCGTTGCCACCACCGGCAGACGGCCGATGAACTCCGGGATCAGACCAAACTTGATCAAATCTTCCGGCTCCACCTGGGCCAGCAGCTCGCCTTCGGTGGCTTTCTCTGACTTGCCCTTCACCGAGGCGCCAAAGCCAATCCCGGTGCCGGTATCCACGCGCTGCGACACCACTTTGTCCAGGCCGGCAAACGCCCCGCCGCAGATAAACAGAATTTTCGAGGTATCAACCTGTAAAAACTCCTGCTGCGGATGCTTACGCCCGCCCTGCGGAGGAACCGCCGCCACCGTGCCTTCGATCAGCTTCAGCAGCGCCTGCTGCACGCCTTCGCCGGAGACATCGCGGGTAATCGACGGGTTGTCAGATTTACGCGAAATCTTGTCAATTTCATCGATGTAAACAATGCCGCGCTGCGCTTTCTGCACGTCGTAGTCGCACTTCTGCAGCAGCTTCTGAATGATGTTTTCCACATCCTCGCCCACGTAACCCGCTTCGGTCAGCGTGGTGGCATCCGCCATGGTAAACGGCACGTCCAGCAGGCGCGCCAGCGTTTCCGCCAGCAGGGTTTTACCGCTACCGGTCGGGCCGATCAGCAGAATGTTACTTTTGCCCAGCTCAATACCGTTGCTGGTGTCGCCGTTGCGCAGGCGCTTGTAGTGGTTATACACCGCCACCGACAGCACCTTTTTCGCCCGCTCCTGGCCGATAACGTAATCGTCAAGGTGGTGGCGGATCTCATGCGGCGTAGGCAGCGAGTTGCGATCGCGGTGCGGCGCAACCTCTTTAATCTCTTCGCGGATGATGTCGTTACATAAGTCGACGCATTCATCGCAGACATACACTGACGGGCCGGCAATCAGCTTACGCACTTCATGCTGGCTTTTGCCGCAAAAAGAGCAGTACAGCAGCTTCCCTGAACCGTCTTTGCGTTTATCGGTCATTTACTTTCCCCTCATTGTCACACTCACCTTCCCACGTGGGGTCAGCTTCGCAGGCCGCCACCTGAACGGCCTGCAGAGGCAACGGCACTATGTCACAACAACATGTTAATCAGTTACGCTGGGACAACACGGAATCCACTAAGCCGTACTCTACGGATTCGCTCGCCGACAGGAAACGGTCGCGATTGGTATCGCGCTCGATCGTTTCAATCGTCTGACCCGTATGTTTCGCCATGAGTTCATTCATCATGTGCTTGGTTTTGATAATTTCACGCGCATGGATATCAATATCAGATGCCTGGCCCTGGAAACCGCCCAGTGGCTGGTGGATCATCACGCGTGAATTTGGCAGGCAGTAACGCTTACCTTTCGCCCCTGCGGTCAGCAGAAATGCTCCCATGGAGCAAGCCTGGCCCATACAGATGGTGCTGACATCAGGTTTAATAAACTGCATGGTGTCGTAAATCGACATCCCTGCGGTGATCACGCCACCAGGAGAGTTAATATACAGGTGGATGTCTTTTTCTGGATTCTCCGCTTCCAGAAACAGCATCTGTGCGACGATCAGGTTGGCCATGTGGTCTTCAACCTGGCCAGTCAGGAAAATAATGCGCTCTTTCAGCAGGCGCGAGTAGATGTCGTATGAACGCTCTCCGCGAGAAGTTTGTTCAACCACCATTGGCACTAAAGCCATCTGAGGTGCAGTTAGTTCACGTTCGCCGCTGTATGACATTATCGTCTCCTGGATAAATTTCATTTGGCAACACTCTGTAGTGATATTACTTGAGAGCGATCAGGAACACTATGATTCCAGGCCTTACACCCGATGCCGCCCGGACAGTTATCGGGCTGGTGACTTCGTGGTTACGATTTGGGGATGATCCCCTGCTATTTCAAGCATAACAACGTTTTTATCAACTGCTAACCAGGAAAAGTAGCTTACGCGATAATTTGCAGATTAAATGAGCAAACAACCGTTAAAAGTAGTCGGATTTTTCCCTATAAATGACAAAAGCCCGCAACCGGGAGGTTGCGGGCTTCACGTCAACTTACAGATTTGATAATCAGGCCGGCTGGCTCTGGTTCATCAGTTCCTGGAAGTTAGTGGCTTTTTCAGTCACTTTCGCTTTTTCCAGCACGGCTTCAACAGCCTGCTCTTCCAGCGCGACATTACGCATGTTGTTCATCAGCTCGTTGTTCTTGCTGTAGAACTCGATGACTTCTGATGGATCTTCGTAAGCAGAAGCCATCTCTTCGATCATCGTTTTCACGCGCTCTTCGTCAGCTTTCAGCTCGTGGGTACGAATCACTTCACCCAACAGCAGGCCAACAACTACGCGGCGTTTTGCCTGCTCTTCGAACAGCTCGCGTGGCAGCTCAAGTGCCTGCGCTTCGTTGCCGCCAAAGCGCTGTGCAGCCTGGCGCTTCAGCACGTCGATTTCACCGTCGATCAGTGCAGCGGGAACGTCGATGTCGTTCGCTTTCACCAGACCATCGATTGCCTGAGTCTTCACGCGGTTACGCACGGCGCCTTTCAGCTCACGCTGCATGTTTTTACGCACTTCTGCACGCAGACCGTCGACAGAACCATCTTCAACGCCAAAGCGTTTGATGAACTCTTCGGTGAATTCTGGCAGCTCACGCTCTTCAACTTTCTTCAGCACGATTTCAAACTTCGCTGCTTTCCCTTTCAGGTTTTCAGCGTGGTAATCTTCCGGGAAGTTGACGTCGATAGTGAAGGTTTCGCCCGCTTTGTGGCCAACAACACCCTCTTCGAAGCCTGGGATCATACGACCCTGGCCCATCGCCAGTACGAAGTCAGACGCTTTGCCGCCTTCGAACTCTTCACCGTCTACAGAACCGGAGAAATCGATGGTTGCGCGGTCTTCAGCTGTCGCTGCTGCGTCGGTTTCTTTCCAGGTGGCCTGCTGCTTGCGCAGGGTGTCCAGCATGGTGTCAACGTCAGCATCAGTCACTTCAACAACCGGTTTTTCAACTTCGATTGCGTCCAGACCTTTCAGCTCAACTTCCGGATAAACTTCGAACTCTGCAGAGAAAGTGAAGTCTTCGCCGATTTTGTATTCGCCCGGCACATACTGAGGTGCGCCAGCCGGATTGATTTTTTCTTTGATGATCGCGTCAACAAAGTTGCGCTGCATCAGATCGCCCAGAACATCCTGGCGAACGGAAGCACCGTAACGCTGTGTCACTACGCTCATCGGCACTTTTCCTTTGCGGAAACCGTCGATGCGCACTTTCTTAGCTACGCTGACCAGCTCACTTTTCACCGCGTTCTCGATCACATCTTTATCAACGGTAATCGTTACGCGACGGCCCAGGCCCTGAGTTGTTTCTACTGAAACTTGCATCTTATTACCTCAAAAAATCACGTGCTCGGTCAACTTCAGACGCCGCCTGTGGTGAACACAGGCGGCGTCTAAGAACCGGGACGGCTTCTGGTGCCAGAACCGCATTCCCTGTTAACAGAAGCGTCCCGAAGACATTCCGGAAAAATAGACGCAGCATTATAGCGACAACGTCTAAGCGAGTCGAGGCTACACGCCCCTCCAAATCGCGCTACTTTTACCCTTTTTGTCGATATTGCGTCAGATAATACTGAGGACAAGGGGTTTTGGCGGCTATAAATGATAAATGCGGCCCGTAGACCTTTTCAGTCTGGTGGCAAAGTAGTGGCTGTAAGACCAGGACTTTGTTCTCAGCCAGTACAATTTCCGACCGATTACCATGATCAAACAACCCGCTCCACAGCAACCCCGTTTGAAATTATCGCCTTCCATAATGGGCCCTGAGACTATCGGGTGGATAAAATCGAAACCGCTATTGAATTCGAATGCATTAGCAATGCCGTAAACATCTCATTGTCCCGACAACCGTAGGCCTGCCTTCAAGCCGTCCATGTGGGGGAAGCAGCTCGGATCACTGTGGCTACCTGGTCACTTGGCTGGCCTTTAAAAATTATTGCTTTTCGATAATCCCCTGTTGACCAGTTATCGTTTATCGATAATAATGCTCTTACTGACCGGTTCAGTAACTCAAAATTATCGTAGGATATATTCAGCTCCGGACTGAATCTGAAAAGTTCTACCCGATAGAGGAAAAAATGATGCTGAGAAACCCTAAAGTTCTCTTTTGGTGCAGATTTATGGAAAGTACATTAACTCTTGGCTTGATATCGCTCCCACTGATAAGTCAGCTTTTAATCTGGGGCCCTTCAGATTTTGAAATGATGGATTTCACTGGCACCATATACCCTTTGCATGATGTCCCATCAGATATTCATCCTGACAAGTTATCTCTGGCAATACAAAGTGCGATCAGCGATTTAATCATTTGTGTAATGCTGTGGCAGTTTCACCAGGTATTCAAAAGCATCAGAATGGCCGTAGTTTTCGGAAATAAACAGGTACAAAGGATTAAAGTAACGGGTGTCTGCTTTATCGCACTATCGATATACTCTTTAATTAGTGACCTTTTATTATCGCTTATGTACACCAGCACTCAAATGTTTTCATACACTATTGAATTCAATAACATGGTATATTTACCAATTGGCGCTGGACTTCTAATTTTGAGTCATGTTTTAAGACTGGCAAGCGACATTGAAGCAGAACAAGAGTTGGTGATTTAGCATGCCTGTCGTCATACATCTGGATAAACTTTTGAAAGAAAGGAAAATGACCGCAAAGGAGCTAGCTAATGCGATAGATATCACAGAGGCAAACTTATCTATCCTGAAAAGCGGCAAAGCAAAAGCCATACGATTCACTACCTTAGAATCAATATGCGAGGTACTTGATTGCCAACCTGGTGACATTATTAAATACGATAAAACTTAATTGATACGCTCAGAGTTATTCGAGTGCAGGAAAGCGATAAAAGAGACTCCCGATACATTTATTTATTCGTGTGACACTTTACAGCTAACTATCCTGCACTAGAAAATCAAGGATATAGTTATCTATCTTTACACCCCAAAACTCCAGGGGCGGTTAACCCATGACCAAAACCACCTATAAAACATAAGAACATTAACTTACCTCTACTTCCAATCGATATTAAAATGGTGAAACAATGAAATTATTTTCAATAATAACCACTTCATTAATCGTTATTTTTTCATCATCAAGCTCACAGGCAGAAGTAAATTTAAAAAATGAAGCATATGTAGAATCCATTTTTTCAGCCACCCGAAAGGCATGGCCAGCTCTGGAGAAGGTATGGGAAACTGACATGTTTAGAAAACTCAGACTGGTTGTTGCCGATGACAAAAATGCCTGGGCCATCGACAGCCAGACTTTTATTAAAATCCCTTACAGCGAAATTCAGCGACGAAACTTATCCATAGAGTATATGCATTACCAGATAATTCAGTGGCCTGATGGTCGGCCGACGCTGTATGTGAGTTTGGGAACTAAACTGCCATATGAAGAGGAGCTCCGCCTTCAGAACGAGAAAAATCCCGTGCCAGAAATTTTCAACGTCGCAACTCATGAAGCTTTTCATTTTTTTGTGCAAGATGAGACATGGAAAAGAACCGGGTCAGATAATGTTTCTCGGGCAACCCCCTTCCCGGTTCAGGCCGCAGGGCGATATTACCGTAACAGCATCATACGGGCATTATACGCGGCACTCGAGGGGACTGAAAACTCGCTGGGCCACGCAAGATATTGGTTTGATCTGTGGAAAGAACTTTACCCCGAGGATGCAAGGAGAATACGTCAAACAGATATTAACGAAGGCAGTGCGAAATATATTGAAATCATTGCGGAGATTATTTCACAAGGCAGTAATATAGACACCATAGAGTTTCGACATGCGTTTACCAGAAAAATGAAAGATGATGCCACTCTCATACACACGCAATCTGATACAGAAAGTTATGTGATTGGCGCATTATCGGGATTTATTCTTAATATGAAAGAAAGGGAATGGCAATCACGTGTTGCCCAGGGAACCCCGCCCCTGGATATCCTTCTGGAAAATGTCCCCCCTGTTGTACAACAAAGGGACAGAGAAATCGGAATAATGTTGCGTAAAAAAATAAATGAAATTAATAGCACGCTGGCCTCTGCAATTGATAGATTTGAACAAGCGTACCATTATCGAGGAGCAACAAGAATCTTAATTTGTTCAAGTTTATCAGGAAGTTACTCAATCAGCCATGGCTTTTTCCGTTCCGAAAAGATCCCTTATGACCTTATGGTGGGATTAGATTCATCAGCGACCTGGCCCGGTGGAAGTTACAGTTTACAGCAGGTCGTAGCGGCTGAAATTAATAACCCCTCAGTTTGCAACGATACCGGTGGGTTAATGGTTATTTATCCAGGAAGAATTCCGCCTGCCAAAGATGGACGATTGATATTAAATACGAATAAAATATCGCTTAACATTCCTTACCCTGAGAATATTGATACTAAGCGAGAAATTCAATTGCCGTAATGACATTTTAAAGATCGTTGGATAGATAAAAACCCATCAAGGTGATTTTATTGTAATAGGTAAAACTGGCCATACGTTACGCAAAAAAAGTATCTGTTTACTGACTCTTCTGGCGCAAGGATCGCCGTTATTTTATTCGTCCTGTAGTCACCTGTTGTCTATTAAGGCTAGAGAATACCGCTTTGCGTTCGGTCTGCTGTATCTACCACGGCAACTTAAAGGAAAGAAAAATCGTCGCCAGAAGAGGATGTAAAAATATCGCGATCAGGATCTGCGCTCGCGACATAAAAGAAACCCCACGAATAAACGTGGGGTTCATCTGTAGTCTGAAACGGACCCGTAGGCCGTTTTCTGTGAGTGCGCTTAATTTACGCCAGGGTTCCGGCGCCACGGCAGTTCGGTGAGGCGGGTACGGTATCCTGTAACCCCTCCCACTCCTTCAAGGTGTAGCTGTGTAATGCCAGTGCATGCACGCTGCCCGCCAGCTCCTCAGACAACACGCCATAAATAGCGCGATGCCGCGTGAGGAAACGCTGATCGACAAAGCTGTCGCTAACGATCACGACTTTGAAATGACTCTCTGCACCCGCCGGCACGTTATGGCGGTAGCTTTCATCATGCACTTCAAGGTGCACCGGCGAAAACGCCGTACGTAACTTTTCTTCTATTTGTTCGCGGATCATACCTGAACTCCTCTGATGCAGAGAACTACGCCCCATCCCTTTAAATCGTAGTCTGTTTTTAGCTAAAACTGGCCCGTTTTACTGAATTTTTCCCACCATGGCAGATAACTCTGACGGCACAAAGAAACCTAACGCGGTTCCGAAGGTCAAAGCGTCACGCGTTCAGATGTCTGAAAAATCCGCAACGCGATGAATTTACGCGCTATCAGGGCTTCCACTGGCTACTGGCGATGTTATGATGACCGCAGTTTTGTCAGCAATACTACTCACGTTATCGAGAAAATAAGCATGTTAAAAAAATTATTTTTCCCTCTGCTGGCCGCATTTATTCTGGCTGGCTGTGCGAGTAACAGCAATACGCTTGATGTAGCACCAAAAATTCAGCTGCCGCAGCGCGACCCAAGCCTGATGGGCATCACCGTCAGCATCAACGGGGCCGATCAGCGCAGCGATCAGGCTCTGGCGAAGGTAAACCGCGACGGCCAGCTCATCACGTTGACGCCATCACGCGACCTGCGCTTCCTGCTGCAGGAAACGCTGGAGAAACAAATGACGGCCCGTGGTTATATGATCGGCCCTAACGGCGCGGTTGACCTGCAGATCGTGGTTAACGGTCTGTATGCCGATGTCACCGAGGGCAACGTGCGTTACAGCATCACGACCAAAGCGGATATCTCGATCATTGCCACCGCGAAAAACGGCAGCAAACAGGTCAAGAACTACCGTCAGACTAACAGCGTTGAAGGGGCCTTCTCCGCCACCAATCAGAAAATCACTAATGTCGTGAACCAGAGTCTGGGCGACGTGATTGCTGATATGGCGCAGGATACCAGCGTGAGCGAATTCATTAAGCAGAACGCGCGTTAATCCCCCCTGGCCCGGCAGGAAGCCGGGCCTGATTTAAGGTCCGTATGTCCAATCACTATCTGCAGATTTTCACCCGGCGCAATTCTGCCCTCCTTCTATTACTCGGTTTCGCCTCCGGCCTTCCGCTGGCTCTGACATCCGGTACGCTGCAGGCGTGGATGGCGGTGGAAAATGTCGATATCAAAACCATCGGCTTCTTTTCACTGGTCGGTCAGGCCTATGTCTTTAAGTTCCTCTGGTCCCCGCTGATGGACCGCTACACGCCGCCGTTTCTCGGGCGCAGGCGTGGATGGCTATTACTCACGCAGCTGCTGCTGATTGTCGGCATTGCACTAATGGGCTTTATGCAGCCCTCACGTGACCTGACCATGCTGGCTGCGCTGGCGGTGCTGGTTGCGTTCTGCTCGGCCTCCCAGGATATCGTTTTTGATGCATGGAAAACCGACGTGCTCTCCGCTGTTGAACGCGGTAACGGTGCGGCCATCAGCGTGCTGGGCTACCGGCTGGCAATGCTAGTTTCTGGCGGTCTGGCGTTGTGGCTGGCAGACCGTTACCTCGGCTGGCAGGCGATCTGGTGGCTGATGGCAGCGATGATGGTGCCCGGCGTGATTGCCACGCTGCTGGCGAAAGAGCCAGACAGCAGCATTGCCCGGCCTAACACGCTGGAAGAAGCGGTCATTGCTCCCCTGCGCGATTTCTTTAACCGTAATAATGCGTGGCTTATCCTGTCGCTGATTGTGCTCTACAAGCTCGGGGATGCCTTTGCGGCCAGCCTGACGACTATCTTCCTGATCCGCGGCGTTGGCTTCGATGCCGGCGACGTTGGGCTGGTGAATAAAACGCTGGGGCTGATCGCGACCATTATTGGCGCACTGGCAGGCGGCGTGCTGATGCAGCGGCTCAGCCTGTTCCGTGCCCTGCTGCTGTTTGGCATTTTTCAGGCAGTTTCTAACCTCGGTTATTGGGTACTTTCAGTCACCGACAAACATCTCTACAGCATGGCTGTCGCAGTGTTTGTTGAAAACCTGTGCGGCGGAATGGGCACGGCGGCCTTTGTCGCTTTACTGATGACGCTGTGCAATAAGTCATTTTCCGCCACCCAGTTCGCGCTGCTCTCTGCTCTCTCTGCCGTCGGGCGGGTCTATGTCGGGCCGGTGGCAGGATGGTTTGTTGAAAGCTGGGGCTGGCCTACCTTCTATGCATTCTCGGTGATCGCTGCGCTACCCGGGCTGTTACTGCTGCTCGGGTGCCGAACCACGCTGGAATATGCGCAGAATAATGCTGATTTTCTGCCACGCACAGACTACCCTTCAGGGTATCGCTGGGCGGTGCGCGGGCTGATCGCCGGCTGCGCACTGCTGATCGCGTGGCTGCTGACGCTGGCGGTAAATGCACTGGGCTGGCTGACGTTACAGGGCATCAGTTCTGCTCTGTTTGAAGGCGGGATCGCGCTGTTGCTGGCGGGCATTGTCTGTGGGACCCTGCTTGACTTCCTCTCCCTGCGTAAAACGCACAGACGGTTAAATTTGTAGCGTTTTTTGCCTGAAGCGAGAATGTTAATAAAATTATCCGTACAACAATGAGTTAACAAACCCGGATCGGCCGTTGGCCATCCGGGCGCCAGCCCAGCGGAAACCCATCAGCGATACTGATAGCTTCGCCCGAATATTATTTTGCCTATTTATTAATTCGCTCAAAAAAAAATCGCGCTCATCCGGCCTGTCATTTTGAGGTATTAAAACCCGGTGAGTAATTATTTTAAGTTAATTTATATCGCTTAAATGATGCGTTTTTGTTAAATAATTGGTGCATTGAATGACTGGTTATAGCAGATACAATTTCTGTAGGGTTTTTTTCATCGGATTTTGTTATATTAGCGCCAACCCTTTGCCAGCATTCATATTTTGTCACCTCCGGCAACATATGTGACAGCGTTTGCAAAAGGTGTCAACACGCCGCTGACACAACCTGTTGCAGGTTTACAGTACTGAAACCTTCCCGTAAAATGCCGCCACACTTAAACGACAATAGAGCCCTTGTCATTGAGGTCGTTAAATGAGACTCAGGAAATACAATAAAAGTTTGGGGATTTTGTCATTAATCGCAAGCATGGTTTTGTTAAGTGGTTGTGATAGTGCGTTATTAAGTCCCAAAGGACAGGTTGCAATGGAGCAACGCTCGCTGATTTTGACGGCCTTTGGCCTGATGATGATCGTCGTTATTCCGGCAGTCTTAATGGCCATCGTGTTCGCCTGGAAATATCGGGCATCGAACACCAATGCAAAATACAGCCCTAACTGGTCCCACTCGAACAAAGTGGAAGCCGTGGTCTGGACTGTGCCGATCTTGATCATTGTCTTCCTTGGTATTCTGACGTGGAAATCAACCCACGCGCTGGAACCGAGCAAGCCACTGGCGTCGGATGCTAAGCCTGTAGTGATTGAAGTTGTGTCACTTGACTGGAAATGGTTGTTCATTTACCCAGAGCAGGGTATCGCTACCGTGAACCAGATTGCTTTCCCGGCTAACCGCCCGGTCAGCTTCAAGATTACTTCAAACACCGTAATGAACTCCTTCTTTATTCCAACCCTCGGTAGCCAGATTTACGCTATGGCGGGCATGCAAACTAAATTGCATCTGATTGCGAATGAAGCCGGCACTTTTGACGGTATCTCCTCCAACTTCAGTGGTCGTGGTTTCTCTGGTATGAAGTTCAAGGCGATTGCTACCCCTGACGAAGCGACTTTCGATCAGTGGGTTGCCAAAGCTAAGCAGTCTCCAGATACCCTCACTACGATGGATGATTTTAAAAAGCTGGCAGCGCCTAGCGAAAATCACCCGGTTGAATTCTTCTCAAGTGTTAAACCTGAACTGTTCCAGGACATCATTGGTCAGTTCAAGATGAATCACGGCGGAAGCATGGACATGTCACACGGCGAAGGCCATGAAGGCATGGATATGAGCAACACCGCTAAAGCGGGAGCCGAGGAATAATACGATGTTAGGAAAATTAACACTGGATGCAGTGCCGTATCATGAACCTATTATCATGGTTACGGTTGCCGCTATCATCCTGGGCGGTTTGGCGCTTGTCGCCGCTCTGACTTACTTCGGTAAGTGGAAATACCTGTGGACCGAGTGGCTGACCTCAGTTGACCATAAAAAACTCGGTATCATGTACATCATCATGGCTTTCGTCATGCTGCTGCGCGGCTTTGCCGATGCAGTAATGATGCGTACTCAGCAGGTACTCGCTTCTGCGGGTGAAGCTGGCATTCTGCCACCGCACCACTACGACCAGATCTTCACTGCCCACGGCGTGATTATGATCTTCTTCGTAGCGATGCCGTTTGTTGTTGGTCTGATGAACATCGCTGTTCCTCTGCAGATCGGCGCACGCGACGTGGCCTTCCCGTTCCTGAACAACCTGAGCTTCTGGTTCACGGCTGTCGGTGTGGTGCTGGTTAACCTGTCACTGGGCGTGGGCGAATTCGCTCAGACCGGCTGGCTGGCTTATCCACCACTTTCGGGGGCGGAATACAGTCCGGGGGTCGGTGTTGACTACTGGATATGGAGTCTACAGCTCTCCGGTATTGGTACGACCCTGACAGGTATCAACTTCTTCGTGACCATCATGAAGATGCGTGCGCCTGGCATGACTATGTTCAAAATGCCGGTGTTCACCTGGGCTTCCCTGTGTACTAACGTGCTGATCATCGCTGCGTTCCCGGTTCTGACCGTGACGTTGGCTCTGCTGACCCTTGACCGTTATCTTGGTTTCCATTTCTTTACCAATGATATGGGCGGCAACATGATGATGTACGTCAACCTGATTTGGGTTTGGGGTCATCCGGAAGTTTACATTCTGGTTCTGCCGGTCTTCGGTGTGTTCTCAGAAGTTGTTGCTACCTTCTCGAAAAAGCGTCTGTTTGGTTATACCTCACTGGTGTGGGCAACGGTGGTTATTACCGTACTGTCCTTCATCGTGTGGCTGCACCACTTCTTCACCATGGGTGCGGGTGCCAACGTCAACGCCTTCTTCGGTATTATGACGATGATCATCGCCATTCCTACCGGGGTTAAAATCTTTAACTGGCTGTTCACCATGTATCAGGGTCGCATTCAGATGCACTCCTGCATGCTGTGGACCATTGGCTTCCTGGTGACCTTCTCTGTAGGTGGTATGACCGGGGTTCTGCTGGCCGTGCCAGGTGCAGACTTCGTGCTGCACAACAGTCTGTTCCTGATTGCTCACTTCCATAACGTGATTATCGGTGGTGTTGTATTCGGTTGCTTTGCTGGTGTGACTTACTGGTTCCCGAAAGCATTCGGCTTCAAGCTGAATGAAACTTGGGGTATCCGTGCGTTTTGGTTCTGGATTATCGGCTTCTTCGTTGCCTTTATGCCGCTGTACGTACTGGGCTTCATGGGTATGACCCGTCGTATTAGTCAGGATATCGATCCACAGTTCCACCCGATGCTGGTTGTTGCGGCATGTGGTGCTGGCCTGATCGCCTGTGGTGTTATCTGCCAGATTACCCAGTTCTACGTTTCGGTCCGTGACCGTGAACAGCTGCGTGACCTGACCGGTGACCCGTGGGGTGCGCGTACCCTGGAGTGGGCAACCTCTTCACCACCGCCGTTCTATAACTTTGCTGTAGTACCTGAAATTCACGAGCGCGATGCGTTCTGGGAAATGAAGGAAAAAGGTGAAGCGTATAAGCAGCCGGCTCACTATGAAGAAATTCATATGCCGAAGAACAGCGGCGCTGGTGTGGTAATTGGTTTCTTCAGCGTACTCTTTGGTTTTGCAGCGATCTGGCATATCTGGTGGCTGGTAGGCCTGTCATTCCTGGGCATGATCGTGTCCTGGATCGTCAAGAGCTTTGACGAAGACGTGGATTACTACGTTCCTGTTGCTGAGATTCAAAAAATCGAGAATCAGCACTTTGACGAAATTAGCAAAGCAGGTCTGAAAAATGTCGACTGAAACTGTGACTAAACACCACGACGCCCATGCGGAGCATGGGCATCACGATGCAGGAGCCAATAAAGTCTTCGGCTTCTGGATCTACCTGATGAGTGACTGCATCATCTTCGCAACCCTGTTTGCGACCTATGGTGTGATGGTAAACAACACCGCGGGTGGCCCGGCAGGGAAAGATATCTTTGAACTGCCGTTCGTCCTGGTGGAAACCGCCCTGCTTCTGTTGAGCTCCATTACCTATGGTTTTGCAGTTATCAACATGAACAAAGAGCAGAAAGGTGCAGTTATCGGCTGGTTGGCGATGACGTTCCTGTTCGGCCTGGGCTTCATCGGTATGGAGATCTATGAATTCCATCACCTGATTAAAGAAGGTTTCGGCCCTGACCGTAGTGGCTTCCTGTCTGCCTTCTTTACGCTGGTAGGAACTCACGGTCTGCATGTGACGTCTGGTCTGATCTGGATGCTGGTGCTGATGTATCAGATTGCCACTCGTGGTCTTAACGCAACTAACCGTACCCGTATCATGTGCCTCAGCCTGTTCTGGCACTTCCTGGATGTGGTTTGGATCTGCGTATTCACCATTGTTTACCTGATGGGGGTTATGTAATGAGCCATCCTGCAACTGAACATGGCGCTTCTCATGGTAGCGTGAAGTCTTATATGATCGGCTTTATCCTGTCGATCATTCTGACCGGTATCCCATTCTGGATGGTGATGGACGGTGGCGCTTCTAAAGCCACTATCCTAGCTGTGGTTCTGGTATGTGCCGTAGTCCAGGTGCTGGTGCACCTGGTGTACTTCCTGCACCTGGACAGCAAGTCCGAGGGGGGCTGGAACCTGATTGCTATCGTGTTTGCAGCACTTATCATCCTGATTGTTGTTGTCGGCTCGCTATGGATCATGTGGAACCTCAACTACAACATGATGAGCCACTAACCGAGCTACTGTGATGATTAAGCAATACCTGCAAGTAACAAAACCAGGAATTATTTTCGGAAATTTAATTTCTGTCATCGGGGGATTTCTGCTGGCTTCGAAAGGCAGCATTGACTATGCCCTGTTTGTCTCCACCTTAGTCGGTGTTTCGCTGGTGGTCGCATCGGGTTGTGTTTATAACAACTTTATCGACCGTGATATCGACAAAAAAATGGAGAGGACCAAGAATCGGGTGCTGGTAAAAGGCCTTATCTCTCCGAAATTAAGCCTGGTTTATGCAACCGTTCTGGGTATTGCTGGCTTCGCGCTGTTGTATTTCGGAGCAAATCCGCTGGCGATGTGGCTGGCGGTGATGGGCTTTGTGGTTTATGTCGGCGTCTACAGCCTGTACATGAAGCGCAACTCCGTGTACGGCACGCTGATTGGTAGCCTGTCCGGCGCTGCGCCGCCGGTCATTGGCTACTGTGCCGTGACCAACCAGTTTGATGCTGGTGCGTTGATCCTGCTGGCTATCTTTAGCCTGTGGCAGATGCCGCATTCTTATGCGATAGCCATCTTCCGCTTTAAAGATTACCAGGCCGCTAACATCCCGGTTCTGCCGGTGGTGAAAGGTATCTCGGTGGCGAAAAACCATATTACGCTCTATATCCTGGCGTTTATGGTTGCCACGCTGATGCTGACGCTGGTGGGTTATGCGGGCTACAAATATCTGGTCGTGGCAGCCGCCGTGAGTGTCTGGTGGCTGGGGATGGCACTGTCAGGTTACAAAACTCAGAACGATCGTGTCTGGGCGCGTAAGCTGTTTGTGTTCTCGATTGTGGCCATCACTGCGCTAAGCGTGATGATGTCCATCGACTTTATGACCCCGGCGTCAAAAGACCTGCTGACGATGGTCAGATAACAGCACGAACCATCACTACTAAGGGCGCGATTTCGCGCCCTTTCTTTTTGTTACCACTGCTTAAAAAGTAATGTTTTACCCGCCCTCTCCTGCCACTTAAAATAGACAAAAATTACCCCAAAGATTTCCAGATGAAGGGTATCCCCGCATTGAGGTAGTAATGAACGATAATAAAATGACCCCGGTCGAGCTGCGTGCGACATGGGGTTTAGGAACGGTCTTTTCCCTGCGCATGCTGGGAATGTTTATGGTATTACCCGTTCTCACCACTTATGGCATGGCATTGCAGGGAGCAAGTGAAGCACTGATCGGACTGGCTATTGGCATCTACGGCTTAGCCCAGGCCATCTTTCAAATTCCATTCGGGCTGTTGTCCGACCGCATAGGTCGTAAGCCGCTCATCGTTGGCGGCCTGCTGATCTTTGTTATTGGCAGCGTGATTGCCGCGATGACCACCTCTATCTGGGGGGTGATCCTTGGCCGCGCACTGCAGGGATCCGGCGCCATTGCCGCTGCCGTGATGGCGCTGCTGTCCGACCTGACGCGCGAGCAGAACCGCACCAAAGCGATGGCGTTTATCGGCATCAGCTTCGGGATTACCTTCGCGATAGCGATGGTTCTTGGCCCGATTATCACCAACGCGCTGGGCCTGCATGCGCTGTTCTGGATGATTGCCCTGCTGGCAACTGCGGGCATTGTTATCACGCTGCTGGTGGTTCCCTCTGCCTCCAACCACGTGCTGAACCGTGAGTCCGGGATTGTGAAAGGCAGTATACGTGATGTGCTGGCCAACAGCCGTCTGGTCAAACTCAATATCGGCATCCTCTGCCTGCACATCCTGCTGATGTCGAGCTTCGTTGCCCTGCCCGGCCAGTTTGAGCAGGCCGGCCTGCCCGCCGCCGAGCACTGGAAAGTCTATCTGGTCACTATGCTGGTGGCCTTCGCCGCCGTACTGCCGTTTATCATCTACGCCGAAGTGAAACGCCGCATGAAGCGGGTATTTGTCGGCTGCGTGGCGCTGGTGCTGGTGGCTGAAGTGGTGCTGTGGGGCGCAGGTAACCATTTCTGGACGCTGGTGATTGGCGTTCAGCTGTTCTTTATCGGCTTTAACCTGATGGAAGCCATCCTGCCCTCGCTGGTCAGTAAAGAGTCCCCTCCGGGATACAAAGGGACGGCGATGGGTCTCTACTCCACCAGCCAGTTCCTTGGGGTGGCCATTGGCGGCAGCATGGGCGGCTGGGTGTACGGTCATATCGATGCACAAAGCGTGTTCCTGGTCGGGGCGCTGGTGGCGTTCGTCTGGCTGCTGGTGAGCCTGACTATGCAGGAACCGCCCTATGTCAGCAGCCTGCGCGTTACTTTGGAAGGAAGTTCGCTGGATAAAAGCGAGCTGGAGCGCCAGCTGAAGGCTCAGCCAGGCGTTTCCGCGGTGTTTATCGTGGCGGAAGAGAAAAGTGCCTACATCAAAATCGACAGCAAAGTGACCAACCGTGCCGAGATTGAGAAACTCATCGCGACAGCAGCTTAATTAACAGGCGGGCAGAAAGCAGGGGCCGATGGTTTTCCAACCGGCCCCTGGAAGTTAGAGTTAGTCGCGGAAGTTCTTGAACTGGAACGGCTGGCCCAGATCGGCTTTGCGCACAATCGCCATCGCACTCTGCAAATCATCACGTGATTTACCGGTGACGCGCAGTTCATCACCCTGAATCTGGGTCTGCACCTTCACTTTGCTGTCTTTAATCTGCTTCACCAGCTTTTTAGCGATGTCAGATTCGATGCCTTTTTTCATTTTGGCTTCGACACTCCAGCTTTTACCGCTGTGTACGATCTGCTCCGGCACATCAAGCGCTGCACCTTCGATGCCACGCTTCAGCAGCTTCTCGCGCAGAATGTCCACCAGCTGCTTAACCTGAAAATCAGATTCGCTCAGCACCTTGATGGATTCGTTCTTATCATTCAGCTCAAAGCTGGCTTCCACGCCGCGAAAGTCAAAGCGGGTAGCGATTTCACGGTTAGCAGTATCTACTGCGTTACGCACTTCCTGCATATCAATTTCAGAAACGATATCGAAAGATGGCATGATCTATTCTCCTGATACTAAAGTGACAGGCATAATACCTGCTTGCCGCGGGTAAATAAAATGACAGGCGCTGATAGCTATAATAATGAGCAGGCGGGCTGCACGGCAATGAACATAACCCGCACGCGGGAGGAACAATGAAAATTACCGTACTCGGATGCGGCGCTTTAGGGCAGATCTGGCTGGCTGCTCTTGATAAACAGGGACACGAGGTACAGGGCTGGCTGCGGGTTCCGCAACCTTACTGCTCGGTGAATGTGGTTGACCTTGACGGTCACACCGTCAACAAAACCTTTATTGCCAACGATCCGGCTTTTCTCGCCGCCAGCGAACTGCTGATTGTGACGCTTAAAGCCTGGCAGGTTTCTGAATCGGTTAAAAACCTGCAGGCTATTCTGCCGGAAAATTGCCCGGTGCTGCTGCTGCACAACGGTATGGGTACGTTGGATGAGTTGAGAAGCCTGCCCCAGCCGCTGCTGCGCGGCGTGACCACGCATGCGGCTAAGCGCGACGGCACGGTGATCGTCCATGTTGCTTCCGGCATTACTCATATTGGCCCAACATCGCCCGCGAGCGAAGCCATGAGCGATCTGGCAGAAATGCTGCATCTCGCCCTGCCCGACGTTGCGTGGCATAACAACGTGGCTTCCGCCGCGTGGCAGAAGCTGGCGGTTAACTGCGTGATAAACCCGCTCACAGTGCTGTACAACTGCACCAACGGCGAGCTGGCGCACAGGCGTGCGGAGATTGAGGCGCTGTGCGACGAAGTCGCCAGCGTGATGGAGCGTGAAGGTCAGCATATTTCACGCGAATGGCTGGTCGACTATGTCCTGGAAGTCATTCGCACCACCGCGGGTAATACCTCATCAATGCTGCAGGATATCCGCGCCCAGCGCCGCAGCGAAATCGACTATATCAACGGCTACGTCATCCGCCGCGCCCGTGCTCAGGGCATCGCCACGCCGGAAAACAACCGTCTTTATGAATTTATTAAACGAAAGGAACATGATTATGACCGCGAATCCATCGGTTCTGGTTTGCCTGGCACCTGGCAGTGAAGAGACAGAGGCCGTCACCACCATCGATTTGCTGGTCCGTGCCGGGCTGAGGGTGGTCACCGCCAGCGTTGCCGATGACGGCAGCTGCGAAATCGTCTGTTCACGCGGAGTGCGCCTGCTGGCCGACGCGCCGCTGGTTGAAGTTGCCGATGATGACTACGCCGCCATCGTGCTGCCCGGTGGCCTCAAAGGCGCCGAGTGTTTTCGCGACAGCCCGCTGCTGGTGGAGACCGTGCGCCAGTTCAACCTGGCAGGACGCATTGTTGCCGCGATCTGCGCTGCGCCCGGCACCGTACTGATCCCCCACAATCTGTTCCCGGTCGGCAATATGACCGGCTTTCCGGCTCTGAAAGAGACCATTCCGGAAGAGAAGTGGATGGACCGCCGCGTGGTATGGGACCGCCGCGTCAATCTGCTGACCAGCCAGGGGCCGGGCACGGCGATCGATTTCGCACTGAAGCTGATTGATTTAGTGGCAGGGAAAGAGAAAGCGCGTGAAGTGGCTGAACAGATGGTGCTGGCGGCGGGAATTTACGATTATCGCGATTAATGGCGCGAGGCCGGATTTGCATGCGGGCGGACCGAAAAAAGGTCCGCCCCTACAGGTTATGGGCGATAAACCTTGACGTTTTTGAAGCCCTGCTCGTGCAGATAGAGTGCCTGCAGGCGGCTCATCACCCCACGCTCACAGTACAGCAGCCAGGTTTTGCTCTGATCGAGGTCGCCAAACTGCGTACCCAGCTTGTAAAACGGCAGGGATTTAACCTCGACGCCGTCTACGCTCAGCGGGCGGGCTTCCTGCTCGTCGTTCGAGCGAATATCCAGCACCACATCGTTTTCCGCAAACGAAGCCACCGTTTCGACTTCCACCACTTCCTCTTCGGTTTTCTCTGCAATCTCGCGGATATCCACGTTAGTTGCCTGCTCAACCATGCGGTCGAGAATAGAGAAATCAAAGTTCTGCTCTTCGGCCTCAATTTTCGCCTTCACCGCTTTCACGGTCGGGCTTTTTGAAATCACGCCGCAGTATTCCGGCATGGTGCGGGCAAAATCTTCGGTGCCAATCTCACGCGCAATCTTAATGATGTGCTCTTTATCGTGGGAGATCAGCGGGCGCAGGATCAGGGTATCGCTGGCATTGTCGATCAGGCGCAGGTTAGTCAGCGTCTGGCTGGAGACCTGCCCCAGCGCTTCGCCTGTCACCAGTGCCTGCACGCCGTAACGCTCAGCAATTTGTGACGCGGCGCGCACCATCATACGCTTCAGCACCACGCCCATCTGGCCGTCATCCACTTTTTCCAGAATCTCACCGACTACCGGCTCAAAGTCGATAGCGACAAAGCGCACGCGGTGCGAGCTACCGTAGCGCTTCCACAGATAGTGGGCCACCTGACGAACGCCAATCTCATGAGCAGCACCGCCAAGGTTAAAGAAGCAGTAGTGCACACGACAGCCGCGGCGCATCAGCATATAGCTGGAAACCCCGGAGTCAAAGCCGCCAGAAATCAGCGACAGCACATCCTCCTGAGTACCGATCGGATAGCCGCCGATGCCTTCGTAACGTGCGGTCACCAGCACCAGCTTGTCATCTTCAATTTCAAGATTGACCGTCACTTCCGGGCGGTTGAGCTGCACCTGGGCGCTGGCCACGTGCTGATTTAGCCCACCCCCCACATAGCGTTCCACGTCCTGCGAGCTGAACTCGTGCTTCCCGCGCCGCTTAACGCGCACGCAGAAGGTTTTGCCTTCAATGCGCTCGCGATTCATCTCCAGCACCTGCTCAAAGATATTATGCACATCGGTATACGGACGATCTTCTACCGCCAGCACATGATGGATACCGGGAATGCGCGTCAGCTCGGCGATAATCGCCGCACGCTGGCTTTCATCTTTTGCACGCACTTCAATGTTGTCCCAGTGGCGCACCACGGCAAGGGTTTCATCGAAAGGTTTTAGGACGTTGCGAATATTTCCGGTCAGGATTTTGATAAAACGCAGGCGAACTGACTGACTTTTAATCGTAATTTCAGGGAATAACTTAATGATAAACTTCATGGCGGTATATATTCGTCAGGTAATTAAGTGCTGAAAAGAGGGGCGCTTAACTGATAAAATCAGAGTCTTGCAACGGGCTTGCGCTCTTTGCATCCAGGAAAAACAGTATATCATCTTTGACCGGTGGCTGCTGCCGATATCACCCTTCCCCGCCGCGTGAAAAATGCAGGGGATATTTTGCTAATCATTTAGAGTCGGCTACCATGAGCGCTTGCTGATGAAAAATGATAAGTCAGGATCTAAAAATGCCGAAAAAAGCCGAACCGCCTGCCAGTTTTGAAACATCGCTACAGCAGCTGGAGCAGATCGTCACCCGTCTGGAAAGCGGCAACCTTCCGCTGGAAGAGGCGCTGAATGAGTTTGAGCGTGGTGTGCAGCTGGCACGTGCCGGGCAGCAGACGCTACAGCAGGCCGAGCAGCGGGTACAGATATTACTCAGCGATGATAAGAACGCCGAACTGACGCCTTTCACGCCGGAAAATGAGTGATGGATTTTAACCTGATCCTTAGCGCGCACTTTCAACGAGTTAATGCTGCGCTTCAGCGCTTTATCTCCGGGCAACCATTTCAGAGTTCTCCTCTGGTGAATGCCATGGAATATGGTGCATTATTAGGGGGTAAAAGGCTGCGCCCTTTCCTGGTTTACGCCACTGGCACCGTGCTACATGCTGACGATGCAGCGCTGGATGCCCCGGCTGCTGCGGTTGAATGTATTCATGCGTATTCCCTGATCCATGACGATTTACCGGCCATGGATGACGACAGCCTGCGGCGTGGCCAGCCCACCTGCCATATTAAGTTTGGCGAAGACACGGCGATTCTTGCCGGTGATGCCCTGCAGACTCTGGCTTTCTCCATCCTTGCCGATACCCCGATGCCAGGCGTCACGGCGGAGGCGCGTATTGCAATGCTGTCCGAACTGGCCCAGGCTAGCGGCGTAGCGGGCATGTGCGGAGGACAAGCACTGGACCTGGCCGCTGAAGGCCAGCAGGTTGATTTAGCCGCGCTGGAGCAGATCCACCGCCACAAAACCGGGGCATTAATCCGCTCGGCGGTGCGTCTCGGTGCATTAACCGCGGGCGAACGCGGGCGCGATGCCCTCCCTGCGCTTGACCGCTACGCCAACGCAATTGGCCTGGCTTTCCAGGTGCAGGACGATATTCTGGACGTTATTGGTGATACCGCCATTATCGGTAAGCGGCAGGGAGCCGATCAGCAGTTAGGCAAGAGTACCTACCCGGCCTTAATGGGGCTTGACAGTGCGAAGGCAAAAGCATGGGATCTGTATCAGGAATCCCTCAGCGCATTAGAAACGCTGGCCGCGCAGTCGTATGACACGACCCCACTGCGGGCGCTGGCAGGCTTTATAATTGAACGCGATAAATAACTTCCAAATGAGTCTTCGATGAGCTTTGAACCTGCAAAATACCCGACGCTTGCCCTCGCAAGCACGGTGCAAGAATTACGTTTGCTACCGAAAGAGAGTCTGCCAAAACTCTGTGACGAGCTGCGCCAGTATCTGCTCGACAGCGTTAGCCGCTCCAGCGGTCATTTTGCTTCCGGCCTCGGCGTGGTTGAGCTCACCGTTGCGCTGCATTATGTCTACAACACGCCGTTCGATCATCTGGTGTGGGACGTTGGCCATCAGGCCTATCCGCATAAAATCCTGACCGGCCGCCGTGACCGTATCGGCACCATCCGCCAGAAAAATGGCCTGCACCCGTTCCCGTGGCGTGATGAGAGCGAGTACGACGTGCTGAATGTCGGCCACTCCTCAACCTCAATCAGCGCAGGTCTGGGCATGGCAGTCGCCGCCGGCAAAGAAGGCAAAGGCCGCCGTACCGCCTGCGTAATAGGCGATGGGGCGATCACTGCCGGGATGGCGTTCGAAGCGATGAACCATGCAGGCGATATCAAAGCCGACCTGCTGGTGGTGCTGAACGACAATGAGATGTCGATTTCAGAAAACGTGGGGGCGCTCAACAACCGTCTGGCACAGATCCTCTCCGGCAAGACCTATTCCCGCCTGCGTGAAGGCGGTAAAAAGGTGCTCGGCGGCCTGCCGCCGATCAAAGAGCTGGTGAAGCGCACCGAAGAGCACCTGAAAGGTATGGTGGTGCCGGGTACGCTGTTTGAGGAACTGGGCTTTAACTATATCGGCCCGGTCGACGGCCATGACGTGCTGGCGCTGGTGCAGACCTTAAGCAATATGCGCGCGCTCAAAGGCCCGCAGTTCCTGCATATCATGACCAAAAAAGGCAAGGGCTATGCCCCGGCCGAAAAAGATCCGATTAGCTGGCACGCGGTACCTAAATTTGACCCGGCCAGCGGCCTGCTGCCTAAAAGTGCCGACGGTCTGCCAAGCTACTCTAAAATTTTCGGCCAGTGGCTGAGTGAAACCGCCGCGGAAGACAGCAAGCTTATGGCGGTCACCCCGGCGATGCGCGAAGGTTCCGGTATGGTGAGCTTTTCGCGCGACTATCCGCAGCAATATTTCGACGTGGCAATTGCCGAGCAGCATGCGGTGACGTTCGCTGCGGGCCTGGCAATTGGCGGCTACAAGCCGGTAGTGGCGATCTACTCCACCTTCCTGCAGCGCGCCTACGATCAGCTGATCCACGATGTGGCGATCCAGAAACTGCCGGTGCTGTTTGCCATTGACCGCGGCGGCATCGTCGGCGCCGACGGGCAGACGCACCAGGGTGCCTTCGACATCGCGTTCCTGCGCTGCATTCCGAACATGGTCATCATGACGCCAAGCGATGAGAACGAGTGCCGCCAGATGCTGTTCACCGGTTACCACCACAGCAGCGGGCCAAGCGCAGTGCGCTATCCGCGTGGCACCGGCACCGGGGCCCCCCTCGAACCGCTGGCATCATTGCCGCTGGGTAAAGGCCGTGTGCTGAGCCGCGGTGAAAAACTGGCGATCCTCAACTTCGGTACGCTGCTGCCTGAGGCCCGTGCGGCGGCTGAAGCCCTGAATGCCACGCTGGTGGATATGCGCTTTGTTAAGCCGCTCGACGAGGCGTTAATCCTTGAGCTGGCTGGCAGTCATGAAGCCCTGATCACCCTGGAAGAAGGGGCGATCAAAGGCGGTGCCGGTAGCGGCGTCAATGAACTGCTGATGGCAAAACGTCAGCCGGTTCCCGTGTTGAATATCGGCCTGCCGGATGAGTTTATTCCACAGGGCACCCAGGACGAGATCCGCGTAGATTATCAACTGGATGCCGCCGGTATTCAGCAGCAGATTGCCGACTGGCTGGCGCAGTAACTCCCCTTCGGCTCCCCCGCGGGGGAGCCTGTCACCTGCTATGCTTAGGGTAAATAACCAGCAGGAGCGACCCGAATGAAAACCCTTAAGTTAGCCAATACCGACCTGACCGTCTCCCGCCTGTGCCTCGGTTGCATGACCTATGGTGAGCCCGATCGCGGCCGCCATGCCTGGACACTGCCGGAAGAGAGCAGCCGCCCGCTGATTAAGCAGGCGCTGGAAGCCGGGATCAATTTTTTCGACACCGCCAACAGCTACTCGGACGGCAGCAGCGAGGAGATCGTCGGCCGCGCCCTGCGTGACTTCGCCCGCCGCGATGAGGTCGTCGTCGCCACTAAGGTCTATTTCCCGATGAGCAATCTTTCCGGCGGGCTGTCGCGCGCCAATATTTTGCAGTCGATAGACGACAGCCTTGAACGTCTCGGTATGGATCATGTCGACCTGCTACAAATTCACCGCTGGGACTACGACACGCCGCTGGAAGAGACGCTGGAGGCGCTGCATGACGTGGTGCAGTCCGGCAAAGCGCGCTATATCGGTGCCTCTTCCATGCATCCCGAGCAGTTTGCCCGCGCGCTGCATACGGCGGACAACAACGGCTGGACGCGGTTTGTCAGCATGCAGGATCAGTACAACCTGATCCAGCGCGAGGAGGAGCGGGAAATGCACCCTCTGTGCCTGAAAGAGAACATCGCGGTGTTGCCGTGGAGCCCGCTGGCGCGAGGTCGCCTGACGCGCCCGTGGGGGGAAACCACCGCCCGCTCCGTCTCTGATGAATATGGCGCCACGCTTTACAGCCAAAGTGAACAGAATGACGCTGAGATTGCAGAACGGCTGGCCAATATCGCCAGCGATAAAGGCGTCAGCCGGGCGCAGGTTGCACTCGCCTGGCTGCTGAGCAAACCGGCCGTCACCGCGCCGATTATCGGCGCATCGCGCAGCGAACAGCTGGCCGACCTGGTGAAAGCGGTAGCGGTGGAGTTAACGCATGAAGAGATTTTCGAGCTGGAGAGCGTGTATCAGCCGCACAGCGTGGTGGGATTCGAGTAACGGATAACGGCGTATCGCGTGAGGGTCGGGCATGCCCGACCCGGAACATTTAGAGTGGCCAGTAGTGCGCGGCCGCAAACAAAATTCCTGCTGAGATCACCCCGGCGATAATATCATCCACCATGATCCCCATACCGCCGTGCACGTTACGGTCGAACCAGCGGATTGGCCACGGCTTCCAGATATCCAGCACGCGGAAAACCACAAAACCGGCCAGTACCCACTGCCAGCTGTTAACCGGGATCGCCATCAGCGTGATCCACATGCCGATAAACTCATCCCAGACAATGCTCCCGTGATCGTGCACGCCCATATCTTTCGCCGTGCGGTGACACAGGTAGACACCAATGCAGATCCCCAGCAGTACCACCAGTGAATAGAGGTCCTGTGGCAGGAAGCTCATCAGATACCAGAGCGGTATTGCGGCAACGGAACCCACGGTGCCCGGCATCCACGGGCTTAAACCGCTGCCAAACCCGGTCGCCAGCAGGTGCCACGGGTTACTCATCTTCAGGCGACTTTTCGCCACATCCTTAGCGCGTGCCAAAATGGTCAAATCCTTTCAGGTTGAACTCTACCGGCTTGTCGTTCTGCAACAGCGTCAGGCCTTCCGACTGCGGAGCAATCTGACCGATGCAGGTGAACGGCACGCCATGATAGCCCAGCGCCACGTCCAGCGCGCCGCGGTTAATTTCCGGTACCGTGAAGCACAGCTCATAATCCTCGCCACCGCTCAGCGCCCAGCGGATGGCCTGCTGCGGCTCGAAGTGCTGCTTCATCGCCGCAGAGAGCGGCAGCGCGTCCAGATTAAGGCGTGCGCCACAGTCGCTGGCTTTGAGAATATGGCCGAGATCGGAGATCAGCCCATCAGAAAGATCGATAGCCGAGCTGGCGAGATCGCGCAGCGCCTGGCCCTGCAAAATGCGCGGCATCGGGCGCAGATGGCGCTTGATCAACGCTTCATGCGCCGCCGGATCGTTAATTTTCACGTGGTGCTGCAGCAGTTCCAGCCCCGCCGCGCTGTCACCCAGCGTGCCGGTCACGTAGATCCAGTCACCGACGCGTGCGCCGCTGCGCTTCAGCGCTCTGCCCTGCGGCACCAGGCCGTGGATGCCCAGCGTCATGCTGAGTGGGCCACGCGTGGTGTCACCGCCGACCAGCTGCATATCGTAGTAGTCGAGCAGTTCAAACAGGCTGTTGCTGAAATCCTTGAGCCACTCTTCGTTAATTTCCGGTAGCGTCAGTGCCAGCGTTAACCAGGCAGGATCGGCCCCCATCGCCGCGAGATCGCTTAAATTGACGGCCAGGGCTTTGTAACCGAGATCGGCGGGGTGGATGTCGCGCAGGAAGTGAACCCCTTCCACCAGCGTGTCGGTGCTGATAGCCAGAGTCTGTTTTTCAGGTACGCTGAGTAGCGCACAGTCATCGCCGATGCCTTTTTCCACATCGCGACGGGAGCTTGTCACGCGGTCAAAGTAACGCGCGATCAGTTCAAATTCGCCACATGCCATAGTGCATTCCGGGAGTATAAAAGAAGAGGCCGGGTTAGCGGCCTCAGAGAATTATTTGCGGTTTGGGCGGATCTGCGGAGCGGCTTTATCCAGCACGCCGTTGACAAACTTATGGCTGTCTTCAGCGCCGAACACTTTGGCCAGCTCGATCCCCTCATTGATCGCCACTTTATAGGGAACGTCTGCACGCTTGCTGAGTTCAAACAGTGAGATACGCAGAACGGCCAGTTCAACCTGTCCCAGCTCTTCCAGCTGGCGCGACAGGTAAGGTTTCATCAGGCCGTCGAGGTATGCACTGTTAGTTGCAACGCCGCCGACCAGCTCACGGAAGTAAGTAATATCGACGTCTTTGACGTCCTGTTCCGCCAGAAACTGGTATTCGACATCAGCGATGTCGTTTTTGGAGATTTGCCAGGAGTAAAGTGCCTGAACAGCACATTCACGGGCGCGGCGACGAGCAGCAGGTTTCACGAAATTCCCCTTAAAATCAGGCTTTGATGGCTTTCAATACGTTAATCATTTCCAGAGCGGTCAGGGCTGCTTCAGCACCTTTATTACCCGCTTTGGTTCCGGCGCGTTCAATGGCCTGCTCGATGCTTTCCGTCGTCAGCACGCCAAAGGCAACCGGGATATCGCTGTTCATGGCAACGCTGGCCAGGCCAGAACTGGCCTCACCTGCCACATATTCGAAATGAGCAGTACCGCCACGGATCACCGTGCCCAGTGCCACAATCGCATCATGCTTACCGGCTTTCGCCACGGCACGTGCAGTCATTGGCAGTTCGTAAGCGCCCGGAACCCAGATGACGGTGATGTTTTCATCTTTCACCTGGCCGATACGCTTCAGGGCATCGATGGCACCGCTCAGCAGGCTGTCGTTGATAAAGTTGTTGAAACGCGCAATAACCAGGGCAACGCGCGCGTCAGGGGTAGCAACAGCAGCTTCAATAACGTTCATAATCTTCCTTTCAGGGTTCTGTTTGGCCCCGCAGGGGGGCGGATTCTATCACACTCTTCGGCGCTCTGCTTGTTTTTGCAGAAACCGTCATAACGGGCTCAGCGTGAGGCGTAAATCAGGCCCCAGCTGACGAATATCACTAAAGGTAAAGGCCGGGGCGGCGGCCAGCTGCTGCAAGCCCGGCAGGTGGCACAGGCCACGCCCGGCATCGCCCAGCAGCTTCGGCGCCAGGTAGACGATCAGCTCGTCTACCACGCCGGCCTGCAGCAGCGCCCCGGCAAACTGTGCTCCGGCCTCCACCCAGACGCTGTTAATCTGTTTTCTGCCGAGCAGCATCATCATTGACACCAGATCGAGGCGATCGTGATGACGCGGCACGCAAAACTGCGTCACGTTCTCCGGCCAGCTTTGCTCGTCACACTGCGTGCGTGCCAGCCAGGTTTCCCCCGATTGTGCAATCAATCGGTGCCCGGGCATGACGCGATTCTGGCTGTCGACGATAATTCTCACCGGCTGACGCAGCAGCTCGGGCGGGTATTCCGCCTGCGTGCCGCTGTCCAGCTCGTCGTACCGCACGGTCAGGGACGGATTATCCGCCAGCACCGTGGCGCTGGTGCTGAGGATAGCCGAGCTCTGCGCGCGCAGCCGCTGCACATCGCGCCGCGCCTCGGGTGAGGTGATCCACTGACTTTCGCCGCTGGCCATTGCCGTACGGCCATCCAGCGATGCCCCCAGCTTAAGCTGCACCCACGGGAACCCGGTGCGCATGCGCTTGAGAAAGCCACGGTTCAGCGCTTCCGCTTCCTGCATCATCAACCCGTGGCTGACGTCAATACCCGCCTGCTGCAAACGATAAAGACCGCGGCCCGCCACTTCCGGGTTTGGGTCCTGCATGGCGGCAACCACCCGGCTGACGCCCGCGGCAATCAGGGCATCACAGCACGGCGGCGTGCGTCCGTGGTGGCTGCACGGTTCCAGCGTGACGTAAGCGGTGGCCCCTTTGGCATGATCTCCTGCCATACGCAGGGCATGCACCTCCGCGTGCGGTTCACCGGCGCGCAGGTGATAGCCCTCGCCGACGATGGCGCCGTCGCGCACGATCACGCAGCCGACGTTAGGGTTCGGCGTGGTGGTAAAGCGGCCGCGACGCGCCAGTTCCAGCGCGCGCGCCATGTAGATTTCATCACGCATCGCGTCAGTCCTGTAAGCGGGCAATCTCTTCGCCAAATTCACGAATGTCTTCGAAGCTGCGGTAAACCGAAGCAAAGCGGATATAGGCAACTTTATCCAGTTTTTTCAGCTCATCCATTACCAGCCCACCGATAAGCTTGCTGGCAACTTCGCGTTCACCGGTGGCGCGCAGCTGGCTTTTAATGTGGCTGAGGGCGGTTTCTACCGCGTCGGAATTGACCGGGCGCTTCTCCAGCGCCTTCATCAGCCCGCTGCGCAGCTTGTCTTCGTTGAACGGTTCGCGCACATCATTGCTCTTGACCACGCGCGGCATCACCAGCTCCGCCACTTCAAACGTGGTAAAGCGCTCGTGACACACCAGGCACTGACGGCGGCGGCGCACGGAGGTGCCTTCCCCGACCAGGCGGGAATCGATCACTTTGGTATCGACGGCGGAACAGAATGGGCAATGCATGTCGCGTCCTGATAATCCTGAAAATTAGCGGTTAGTGTACCGCGATCGTGTCCTGCTGCCAAAGCCGGCTCGGTAATTACGCACCAATTTTATCGGTCTTGCGCAACAAAACAGAGGATTTATCTGCGGGCGGTTAAGACTCGTTTGCTCTAAGATAAAGTGAATCGGTTTAATCACAAGGAAATGAACAATGACAACGGCTTATCTCAGACTTTCGCTGGTCAGTTCTCTGCTGCTTTTGGCAGGGTGTGCCGCTACGCCGCCGCAGCCGAAAATCAGTCAGCTGCATAATGAGGTCGGAAAGCTGAGCCAGGAGATGCGCCAGCTGACGAATCAGGCCAGCGCACTGGAAAGGCAGGGTAATCTCAATAGCGGCTCTGCGCAGGGTGCCTGGCTGTTACCCGCAGCAAAAACCGGCGTGGTGCTGAAAAGCCAGGCCGGTGACCTCAAGCTGTCGCTAAGCCATGTGGAGGCGGAAGCCAACGGCACGCGCGCGATCCTGCAAATTCATGCCACCAATGACGCCCCGCTCCCTGCCTTCACTGCCGAAGTGGAATGGGGCGAGCTGGACGCCGCCACCGGCAAACCCCTCACCGTCAACAGCCAGTCACAGCAGATTCAGGTCGACAGCGCGCTGCTGCCTAAGAGTGAAGAAACTGTCTCGCTGCGCCTGAGCAACCTGCCGCCGGAGCAGCTGGGCTATGTGCGCATCCATGATGTGGTAGTGAAAACCGCGCCATAAAAAAAGCCGCATCATCCGATGCGGCTTTTTTGTCGGGGCGGACCTCTTTTTCGGTCCGTCCGCTATGGCCCCTAACCCGTCTGGTTAAGGCAGAATCGAAGGCTGATCTGCACCCTCTTTTTCCACTTTCTGCTGCAGCATGTGTTCACGTTTCATACCCAACTTCAATGCCAGCGCCGAAGCCACATAGATTGAAGAAACGGTACCAATGGAAACACCGATCAGCATGGTCAGCGAGAAGCCTTCCAGCAGCGCACCGCCGAAGATAAACAGCATCAGCACCACCACCAGCGTGGTGGCAGAGGTCATGATGGTGCGGCTCAGCGTCTGCGTCAGCGAGACGTTGACGATATCGTAAGGCGTACCGCGACGGATCTTGCGGAAGTTCTCACGAATACGGTCCGATACCACGATACTGTCGTTCAGCGAGTAGCCGATAACCGACATCAGCGACGCCACGATGGTCAGGTCAATCTCAATGTGGAACAGTGAGAGTATCCCCATGGTGATCACCACGTCGTGCGCCAGGGCCAGTACCGCCCCCAGTGCCAGACGCCATTCGAAGCGGAAGCCAACGTAAATCAGGATGGCAATCAAAGCCACCAGCAGCGCCATACCGCCCGCCTGCGCCAGATCGCTACCCACGCTCGGGCCGACGAACTCAATACGCTTAACGGTGGCGTTCTGCTGGCTGGCCTGGTTGATGATAGTCACCACCTTGTTGCCCAGCTCCTGACCGGCATTGCCTTCGTTTGGCGACATGCGAACCAGCACGTCGCGGCTGCTGCCGAAGTTCTGCACCTGCGGGTCGACGAAGCCGGATTTCTCCAGCGCGCCGCGCAGCTGCTCGATATCAGCCGGTTTTTCCAGGGTAATTTCAATCACCGTACCACCGGTGAAGTCCAGACCCCAGTTAAACCCCTTCAGGCCCATAATCAGGCAGGAAGCGATCAGCAGCAGCCCCGAAAGAGTAAAGGCCACTTTGTCCCAGCGCATAAAGTCATGGACTTTACGGCCGTAGTTCAGTTGTTCAACGCTATAGTCCTGTGCCACATCGCACTCCTCAGATAGACAGCTTGTTGATGCGTTTGCCGCCGTACAACAGGTTTACGATGGCGCGGGTACCGACAATGGCAGTAAACATTGAGGTCACAACGCCGATGGCGGTGGTGATCGCAAAGCCTTTAATCGAGCCGGTGCCCACAGCGTACAGAATGATCGCAGTAATCAGCGTCGTGACGTTGGCATCAATAATACTGGAGAACGCGCCTTTATAGCCTTCATGGATCGCCTGCTGAATGGAACGCCCATTCTTCAGCTCTTCCTTGATACGTTCGTTAATCAGTACGTTGGCATCAACGGCTACCGCCAGCGTTAACACGATACCGGCAATACCCGGCATGGTCAGCGTTGCGCCCGGCAGCAGTGACATGATTCCGACAATCAATACCAGGTTCGCCACCAGTGCAGAGGTCGCAATCACACCGAACTTACGGTAGTAAACCACCATAAAGACGATGGAAGCGATCAGGCCCCACAGGCAGGCTTCCAGACCCTGAGTGATGTTCTGCGCACCCATGGTTGGACCAATGGTACGTTCTTCCACAATCTGGATTGGCGCAATCAACGCACCGGCACGCAGCAGCAGCGACAGCTGACGGGCCTCATTCGGGTTGTTGATACCGGTAATACGGAAGCTGTTACCCAGTCGGGACTGGATGTTCGCCACGTTAATCACCTCTTCCTGCTTCGCCAGAATGGCACGGCCGTTGGCATCTTTCTTCCCGCTGTCTTTGTACTCAACAAACAGGGTTGCCATCGCTTTGCCGACGCTGTCCTTGGTGAAGTTGGACATGATGTTACCGCCAGCGCTGTCCAGGGAGATATTGACCTGAGGCTGGTTGTATTCATCGGTGCTTGAGGTGGAGTCGGTAATATGGTCACCGGTGAGGATCACACGTTTGTACAGCACCACTGGCTGGCCATCACGCATGTCTTTCACTTCAGAGTCACCCGGTACGCGGCCGTTAGCTGCAGCGGTGGCATCCACGCTGGTGTTAACCAGACGGAATTCCAGCGTCGCTGTCGCGCCGAGGATCTCTTTAGCACGTGCCGTATCCTGAATACCCGGCAGTTCAACCACGATACGGTCAGAACCCTGACGCTGTACCAGTGGTTCCGCAACGCCAAGCTGATTAACACGGTTACGCAGAATGTTGATGTTCTGCTGAACCGCATATTCACGCGCTTCACGCATACGCTCATCGCTCATTACCGCCGTCAGGGCATTGCTGCCGCTGCTGTTGATAACCATATCGCGATGGCGGCCGGTCAGATAACTCACCGCTTCGTCACGTGCGCCTGCGTCGCGGAAACGAATTTCCAGACCGTAGTTGTCGGTCTTGCGCACGTTAACGTAAGGAATATTTTTATCACGCAGGTCGCTACGCAGGTTGTCGATGTTCTGCTCCTGGAGTTTACCCAGAGCGGTATCCATATCGACTTCCATCAGGAAGTGAACGCCGCCGCGCAGATCGAGACCGAGTTTCATCGGCTCTGCGGCCAGCATCGCGAGCCAGGTTGGAGTAGCCGGGGCGAGGTTAAGCGCCACTACGTAATTCTCGCCAAGAGCCTGCATAATCGCTTCACGCGCGCGCAGCTGCACGTCGGTATTCGCGAAACGCGCCAGAATAGCGCCATTTTCCAGTGCCAGTGATTTGCTCTGGATATTATCTTGTTTTAATGCATTCTGGATCTGAACCAGCGTTTGCTCACTGGCGGCGCTTCCGCGCGCACCAGTGACCTGAACAGCCGGATCCTCACCATACAGGTTGGGCAGTGCATACAGCAGACCGACGAGTAATACGACGATCAGCATGATGTACTTCCACAAAGGATAACGGTTTAACACGGCAGTTCCCTTAGGGAAATCAAAAGATTACAGCGCCTTCATGGTACCTTTCGGCAGAACGGCAGCTACGAAGTCACGTTTGACCACAACTTCAGTGGTATCGTTCAGTGCGATAGCAACATAGCCAGTCTCAGCTACTTTGGTCACGCGACCGACCAGGCCACCGGTCGTCAGCACTTCATCACCTTTAGAGATAGAGTCCATCAGTTTCTTGTGCTCTTTCGCACGTTTCTGCTGTGGGCGCAGGATCATGAAGTAGAAAATCAGGCCAAATACCACCAGCATGATCACCAGAGAATAAGGACTTCCCTGAGATGGAGCTGCGGCTGCCACGGCATCAGAAGTGAAAAAGCTCATTAAATTTCCCTCATTGTTTAATTATCAGACGGCAATGGCGGAACCGCCAGCCCCGTCCGTTGGTAGAATTCGGTCACGAAGTGCTCTAACTTACCCTCTTCGATAGCCTGGCGTAAACCGGCCATCAGGCGCTGATAGTAACGCAGATTGTGGATGGTGTTCAGACGCGCACCCAAAATTTCGTTACAGCGATCAAGATGATACAGGTATGCACGGCTGTAATTGCGACAGGTGTAGCAATCACACTCAGCATCCAGCGGCGACGTGTCATCTTTGTACTTCGCGTTGCGGATTTTTACCACCCCGTCGGTCACAAACAGATGGCCGTTACGCGCATTACGCGTCGGCATCACACAGTCAAACATATCAATACCGCGACGGACGCCTTCCACCAGATCCTGTGGCTTACCGACGCCCATCAGATAGCGCGGTTTATCCTGCGGAAGCTGCGGGCAGACGTGCTCCAGAATACGGTGCATATCTTCCTTTGGCTCACCGACCGCCAGGCCGCCCACAGCGTACCCATCAAAGCCAATCTCTACCAGTCCTTTAACTGACACATCTCGTAAATCTTCGTAAACACTGCCCTGGATTATGCCAAATAAGGCATTTTTATTTCCTAAGGAATCAAAGCGATCGCGGCTACGTTGCGCCCAGCGCAGCGACATCTCCATTGAACGCTTCGCGTAATCCCAGTCGGCCGGGTACGGTGTGCATTCATCGAAAATCATTACGATATCAGAGCCGAGATCGTACTGAATTTCCATCGATTTTTCAGGATCGAGGAAGATCGCATCGCCGTTAATCGGGTTGCGGAAATGCACGCCCTTTTCGGTGATCTTACGAATGTCACCCAGGCTGAAGACCTGGAAGCCGCCGGAGTCAGTCAGGATCGGCCCTTTCCACTGCATAAAGTCGTGCAGGTCGCCGTGCAATTTCATGATCTCCTGGCCTGGACGCAACCATAAATGGAAGGTGTTGCCGAGGATGATCTGCGCACCGGTATCCTGTACTTCTTCCGGAGTCATGCCTTTTACGGTGCCGTAAGTGCCCACGGGCATAAATGCCGGAGTTTCTACCACGCCACGGTCAAAGACCAGGCGGCCACGACGCGCGCGGCCGTCAGTTGTGTCTAATTCAAACTTCACATTGCCTCCACCGGATAAACAGTCCGATGCAAATGGTTATAAAGGACGGGAGTGTCCCGTCCAGGGAGATTACTGGCCCGGGATCTCGGCGTAAGCCTCAGGATTTCGGGTGATAAACATGGCATCGCCATAGCTGAAGAAACGGTACTGCTCTGCCACCGCCTGCTGATAAGCATGCATGGTGTGCCGATAACCGGCAAACGCTGATACCAGCATAATCAGCGTTGATTCTGGCAGGTGGAAATTGGTCACCAGCGCGTCAATCACCTGGTAGTGATAGCCCGGGTAGATAAAGATTTTGGTATCGCCGAAGAACGGGGCAATCAGCGCGTTCTCTGCCGCCTGCGCCGCGCTTTCCAGCGAGCGTACCGAGGTAGTGCCAACCGCGATCACCCGGTTGCCACGCGCCTTACAGGCCAGCACCGCATCGACCACCTCCTGCGGCACTTCGGCGTATTCGGCATGCATAATGTGATCTTCAATGCTGTCGACGCGCACCGGCTGGAAAGTGCCCGCCCCGACGTGCAGGGTGACGAAAGCCGTCTCAATCCCCTTCTCACGCAGCGCTTCCAACAGCGGCTCATCAAAGTGCAGGCCGGCGGTTGGGGCTGCCACCGCACCCGGCTTCTGGCTGTAAACCGTCTGGTACAGTTCGCGGTCGGCATCTTCATCCGGGCGATCGATGTACGGCGGCAGCGGCATATGTCCGATGGCGTTAAGGATATCCAGCACCGGGCGCGCATCGTTAAATTCAATTTCAAACAGCGCATCGTGACGGGCAACCATTGTCGCCTGCACGCTCTCATCGTCACCCAGCAGCAGCGCTGTGCCCGGCTTTGGCGCTTTTGAAGAGCGCACGTGGGCCAGCACGCGAGTGTCATCAAGCATGCGTTCAATCAGCACTTCAATCTTGCCGCCGCTGGCCTTGCGGCCAAAAATACGCGCCGGGATCACCCGCGTATTATTAAATACCAGCAGGTCGCCTGGATTGAGTTTGTGCAATAAATCGGTGAAAACCCCGTGCGACAGCGCACCGTCCGGGCCGTTAAGGCTCAGCAGGCGGCATCCGCTGCGCTGAGCCTGCGGGTAGTGGGCAATCAAAGATTCAGGTAACTCAAAGGTAAAATCGGCAACGCGCATGATCATTCACAGTCTGGGAAATCAGGGCGCACATTCTAGCTGAAAACTGACCATAGCTAAACAATCTGCGTAAACTCAGCGAAAAGTGGGATAGAATCATCTCATGAACTATCTTGCACACCTTCACCTTGCCCACCTGGCCGACAGCTCACTGCTTGGTAATCTGATGGCCGATTGCGTTCGCGGCAACCCCTATCCGCAGTGGCCAGAACCGATCGCTGACGGCATCGCGATGCATCGCCGCGTTGATGTGATGACCGACTCTCTGCCGGAGGTTCGTGCGGCGCGCCAGTTTTTCCGCACGGAAACCCGCCGCGTCGCGCCGATTACGCTGGATGTCATCTGGGACCACTTTCTGTCATTACACTGGGATAAACTGGTGCCGGAAATTTCCCTGCCAGATTTTTTAGGTGATGCCAGAAATGTGATCGCCCCGAAATTAGCCAGCACGCCGGAGTCCTTCCAGAATCTTAACCGCTATTTATGGCAGGACCGCTGGATGGAGCGCTACGCGGAGGCCGCTTATTTGCAAAAGGTGCTGCGCGGCATGGCCAGCCGTCGCCCACGGCTGGCGGCACTGGCAGAGAGCTACCAGGATTTCATTGATAACTATCAACGGCTTGAAGATTTTTTCTGGCAGTTCTATCCGCGCATGATGGCGCAGGCAGTGCTGAAAGCGCTGTAAACAGACGAGCGCAGTTTTACACCTTGCCCTTTTTGTAAAAAAGGTTATTGTATGAAACTGCTTTATTATTCAAAGATTTTTGATAGGTACAGCCTATCTCAACAATCGGCGTTTATCGCTGGTTAGCAGTGTGACGCAGATCATATACTGCCTGCGTCTTGTCCCCTTATTTCAACTTACTTCTACAGGAGTGAACATGGTCCTGGTAACTCGTCCAGCCCCTGATTTTACCGCCGCAGCTGTGCTGGGCAACGGTGAGATCGTAGAAAACTTCAACTTTAAAAAACACACCGCTGGTAAAGCCACCGTTGTGTTCTTTTGGCCAATGGACTTCACCTTCGTCTGCCCTTCTGAGCTGATCGCTTTCGACAAGCGTTATGCAGAATTCCAGAAGCGCGGCGTGGAAGTAGTCGGCGTTTCCTTCGACTCAGAGTTCGTGCACAACGCATGGCGCAAAACGCCAGTTGATAAAGGCGGCATCGGCGAAGTTCAGTACGCGATGGTTGCTGACATCAAACGTGAAATCCAGAAAGCTTACGGCATCGAGCACCCGGATGCGGGCGTTGCTCTACGTGGTTCTTTCCTGATCGACAAAGCCGGTGTGGTTCGCCACCAGGTTGTTAACGATCTGCCACTGGGCCGTAACGTTGATGAAATGCTGCGCATGGTTGACGCGCTGCAGTTCCACGAAGAGCACGGCGAAGTGTGCCCGGCTCAGTGGGAAAAAGGAAAAGAAGGTATGGGCGCATCTCCAGAAGGTGTGGCTAAGTACCTGTCCGAGAACGCAACTAAGCTGTAATTGCTGACGTTTTCAAAAAAAGCTCGCTTCGGCGGGCTTTTTTTTCGCCCGTGCTTTACTCTCTCCCCACCTCTTATGTCCCTTTTGATGCTGAAAATTTGCCATCATATCTGTCGAATAGCGCGTTCCCTGCAAGGATGACCTGATGAAAAAATCCCTCCGCACTCTCTCACTCGCCGCCTGCTGCCTTACCGCCAGCCTGAACGCCGGGGCAGAACCTCACTACGTGCTGGAAAAGGTGGTGGAGGTCAGCCGCCACGGCGTGCGCCCACCGACCGCCGGCAACCGTAAAGAGATGGAAGCGGCCAGCGGTCGGGCATGGGCAAGCTGGCTGACTGCTGACGGCCAGCTGACCGGGCACGGTTACACTGCTGCCTGGCTGAAAGGCAAGTATCAGGCCGAGAGCTATCGCCAGCATGGCTTACTGGGGGCTGGCTGCCCGAGCGCAAAAGAGGTCTACGTCTGGTCCAGCCCGCTCAAGCGCACTCTGGCCACGGCGGAGGCGCTGACTGACGCCGCCTTCCCCGGCTGCGGTATCCGCGTGCATCACTCGGCACAACATAACGACCCGCTGTTCCAGAATGACAGCCCGGGCTATGCCACGCTGGATGAAGAGACGCAGCGCAAGGGTGCGCTCAATGCGCTGGGCGGCAGCCTGGCTGCGGCGCAGCAGCGGTTTAAACCAGAAATAGACCTGCTGAAAAATGCCGTATGTCAGGCCGGTTCGCCTTGCCCGGTGTTTGATCAAGCCTGGGAGATTAAATTTGCCCGCGATGGCCGTATTATGATTAGCGGGCTGGATACGCTGGCTGCGATGGCAGAAACGCTACGGCTGGAGTGGAGTGAGAATAAACCGCTGAGTGAAGTGGCTTTTGGGCATGCCGCCAGTGCGGCGCAGATCGGCAAACTGATGGCGATGCAGACGCCAAAATATGATGCCACTAACGATCAGCCCTATGTTGCACAGCGCGGCGGCTCACTGTTAATGGACCAGATAGCCAAAGCGTTGCAGAGCGGCGTCACGCCGCAGGAGAATGCGCCACCTGACACCCGCTGGCTGCTGTTTGTGGCGCACGACGTCAATATCGCCTACCTGCGCACCCTGCTCGACTTCAGCTGGACCCAGGGCGATTACCCGCGCGGCAGCGTGCCACCGGCGGGCAGCCTGATTTTCCAGCGCTGGCAGGATAATAGCAGCGGTAAGCGCTACCTGCGTATTCTGTTCCAGGCCCAGAGCCTCGATCAGATCCGCAACCTGACGCCGCTCAGCGCTCAGCAGCCACCTTTGCTGACCGAACTTACCTTTAACGGCTGTAAGATGACTCCAGTGGGTACGCTCTGCCCGTATCAGGCCACGCTGCAGCGTATCAGGCAGCATATCGACCCTGTGCTGGCGATCCCGGTAAATTACCCGCAATAAACAGAAAGGGCCGATGCAAACAGCGATCGGCCCAGATAATTATCCGTCCCATTACTCGTAGGGGCCGATCCTCTTTTTCGATCGGCCCGCCCCGCAGAGTATCAATAAATCCGGCGCTTCACCCACTGCCAGCTAATCACCAGCAGCGCTATCCACGCGATGCCGACATACAGCGACACGCGAGTATCCGGGAAGTAGCCAATCAGGCAGATCACAAAGGCGAGGAAGATAATTCCCACCACCGCCGTGAACGGCCCCCCGGGCAGCGTAAACTTCAGCTGCTGGCGCTGTTCCGGCGTCAGCGTGCGGCGGAAACCTATCTGCGAAAACAGGATCATAATCCACACCCAGACGGTGGCAAAGGTAGCCAGCGAGGCGATGACCAGGAACACTTTTTCCGGCATCAGATAGTTGAGATAAACCGCAATTAACATTGCCGCCATCATTGCCAGCACCGTGACCCACGGAATGCCCCGGTTAGAAACGGTGGAAAATATCTTCGGTGCATGCCCCTGCTGCGCCATACCATGCAGCATGCGCCCAACGCCAAACACATCGCTATTAATCGCCGACAGGGAGGCAGTAATCACCACAAAGTTGAGGATCGCTGCCGCAGCCGCAATCCCCATATGCTGGAAAGTCAGCACAAACGGACTGCCGTTGGTCCCTACCTGGTTCCACGGATAGATCGACATAATGACAAACAGCGTGCCGATGTAGAACACCAGGATGCGCAGCGGAACGGTGTTGATCGCCTGCGGAATCGACACCTGGGGATTTTTCGCTTCGCCAGCGGTAATGCCAATAATCTCAATACCGCCGAAGGCAAACATCACCACCTGCAGCGACAGCACCACGCCAATCCAGCCATTGGGCACAAAGCCGCCGTTGGTCCACAGATTGCTGATACCCGTTGCCTGGCCGCCGTTACCGATGCCCCAGAAGATAATGCCAAGACCCGCGAGGATCATCACAATTATCGTGGCCACTTTAAACAGCGACAGCCAGAACTCCACCTCACCAAACACCTTTACCGTCGCCAGATTGATAGCACCAATAATCAGCACCACGCTCAGCACCCAGATCCAGTGCGGCACATCCGGGAACCAGACGCCCATATAGATACCAAATGCGGTCACATCAGCAATGGCTACAATTAGGATTTCAAAGCAGTAGGTCCAGCCTGTAATATAGCCGGCGAGTGGACCGAGATAGTCTTGTGCATAGCGAGAGAAAGAGCTGGCTTGAGGGTTATTGACCGACATTTCGCCGAGGGCGCGCATAATAATATACGCGGCGATACCGCCAATAACATAAGCAAGAAGAACGGCGGGACCGGCCATTTTGATGGCATCTGCCGAGCCATAAAACAGCCCGGTGCCGATAGCCGAACCCAGAGCCATAAAACGAATATGGCGGGTACTCAGTCCCTTTTTGAGTGTTGTACTTGTCATATTTCCACCTGTCGATTCCCCTTTTCCAAGGGGAAAAGGGGAAAGTTTACAACGCTATTGCTGATGCGCAGTAACTGACTGGCGGCCAGAAACACGATCGTACACGGCTACCAATACCAGCATCACCAGTGAAGGCGGCAACCATGCCAGACCCTGATCGGCCAGCGGCAGATTTTGGGTAAAGGCAGGAAGCACGTCTTTAAAGTGGGTGGTTTTAATTGCATCAACGATACCGAACAGCAGGCTGACCAGCATGGTTGGCGCAATAATTCTCGTACTCTTATTCCACCAGCGCAGCGTAAAGCTCAAGAGTACCAGCACAATGCACGGCGGATAAATCGCAGTTAACACTGGAATTGAGAATTGGATTAGCTGGCTGAGGCCGAGGTTGGATACCACCATCGAGAACAAGCCAAGAATAAACACCAGCTGGCGATAGGTGAGTGGCAAATGATGCTCAAAGAACTCAGCACAGGCACAGGTCAGACCCACGGCGGTGACCATACAGGCGACAAAGATAAGCGCCGCAAGGAAGAAACTGCCCATATCACCGAAGGTGTGCTGCACGTAGGCATGCAAAATAGCGGCACCATTGGCGCTCTGATCGACGATAGCCGCGCTGTCTGAGCCAAGTTTAAACAGCGCCAGATAGACCAGCGTCAAGCCCACGCCGGCAATCAGACCGGCAATCACCGTGTAGCGGGTCAGCAGCTTCGCCTCGCTGATACCGCGCGAACGGGCGGCATTAACAATCACGATGCCAAACACCAGCGCGCCCAGGGTATCCATGGTCAGGTAACCATTGACGAAACCGCTGGAGAACGCCGCACGCTGGTAGTCAGCGGTTGCCGGTGCAAGACCGCCCGCAGGCCACAGCAGCGCCGCAACGCCAAGGATAGCCAGCGCGACAATTTTCAGCGGCGCCAGCACGTGGCCGACGGTATCCAGCAGTTTGCCCGGGTAGAGTGAAATGCCAATTACCAGCACGAAGTAAATCAGGCTGTAAATAAACAGCGGCAGCGGGCCGTCGCCGGTCAGCGGGGCAATACCCACTTCAAACGACACGGTGGCAGTACGCGGCGTGGCAAACAGCGGGCCAACGGCGAGGTAGCAGACGGTGGCCAGCACCAGGCCCGCAGCTTTACCGATTGGTGAGCTGAGAGCATCAATACCGCCCCCGACGCGCGCCAGCGCAATCACGGTGATCACCGGCAGGCCTACCGCGGTAATCAGGAAGCCAAGGGCGGCAATCCAGACGTGTTCGCCGGACTGAATCCCGACCATTGGCGGGAAAATAATGTTTCCGGCGCCGACAAACAGGGCAAAAGTCATAAAGCCCAGCGCCAGAATGTCTTTAGAAGTTAAACGATGCGTCATAAGAATCGTGTTGCCTGTGGTGATGTTAAAAGTCGTGATGCTGTAATACATCTGCCCCGCTTGCTCTAAAAACGTCGTCAGATCATAACAATGCAGTGAATTACACCGTTTATTGTTCGAACAGGCAGCGATTCTGAGCAGGTTATTCTCTGTATGCAGGGGATTGCGAAAAAACGGGGCTAAGTAGAACGTTTATAGGGGAGAAAGGCAATACGGGATCGGAAAAGCAGGATGATATAGCGCAAAAAACTGCATAAGCAGTGCATATCTTTATCTTCTGCAAAAAAGGCGTTACATGATTTGTATGTTTTTTACTCCCAACGCGCTTATTTTCTGCATTAACATCGCCTCATATGCACAAAAGGCGCGCAAATCCGCGCCCTGTACACTTTTTGCTGCACGGGTTACCAGACGCGATTAGCGATATCCACCACCAGGCGCAGCTTGGCCCACTGCTGCGCTTCCGTCAGGCTGTTGCCCTCTTCGGTCGAGGCAAAACCGCACTGCGGGCTCAGGCAAATCTGGTCAAGGCTGACGAACTGTGCGGCCTCTTTGATCCGCTGCTCCACGGTTTCCGCCGCTTCCAGCTCGCCGGTCTTGGTGGTGATCAGGCCCAGCACCACCTGCTGCTCTCCCTTTTTGATAAAGCGCAGCGGCTCAAAGCCCCCCGAGCGCTCATTATCATATTCAAGGAAAAACGCATCGATATTGACGCCGCCAAACAGGATTTCCGCCACCGGCTCGTAGCCGCCTTCAGAGATCCAGGTCGAGCGGAAATTACCGCGGCAGACGTGCAGACCGATAGTCAGGTCATCCGGCTTACCTGCGATCGCCTGATTCAGCACGCGAGCATAGGTACGCGCCAGCTCTTCCGGGTCATCTCCACGTTCGCGGATCTGCTGCTTTTGATCGTCCGAGCACAGGTAAGCCCACACGGTGTCGTCAAGCTGCAGATAGCGGCAACCGGCATCGTAGAAGGCTTTGATCGCATCGCGGTACGTTTGCGCCAGGTCGTCGAAATAGGCATCCAGCGTCGGATAAACCTGCGCATCAATCATTTTGCGCCCGCCGCGGAAGTGCAGCACGCTCGGGCTTGGGATAGTCATTTTCGCCACAGCATCGCCGCTGATGCTCTTGAGGAAGCGGAAATCCTCCAGCATCGGGTGGTTGCTGAAGCCCAGCTTGCCGGTCACTTTTACGCCGCGAGCCTTGGTCTGCACGCCGTTAAACTGAATACCCTGCTCGGCTTCATAGCGCTCAACGCCGTCCAGACCATCGAAAAAGTCGAAGTGCCACCAGGCGCGGCGGAATTCGCCGTCCGTCACCACCTGCAAACCGCTGGCACGCTGCTGCGCCACTACCTGGCGAATCGCCTCATCTTCAACGCTGCGCAGCGCTGCGGCGTCAATTTCACCCGCTTCAAACTGCTTGCGCGCCTGCTTGATGGCGGCCGGACGTAAAAAGCTGCCAACGACTTCAGCACGGTAATGAATAGGATGAGTCATGAGTTTGCTCCTGGCTGCGCCACGGCGGGCGCGTAATTTAGTGACGTAACAATTACGTGAAGTTATTTATAGACTTCTGGACGTCTATATGTCTGTCACTAAGAGTGTCATGAGAGGCCTGCCACGGCAAACGAGGAAATTTCATCACGCATGAATAAAATTCATCTCACCGCCCCCGTAGTGGCCGACCTTCTTTTTCGGTCGGCCTGCCGTTCCGATTTTTCGGTCGGCCTTAATCACCGCGCCAACATCGCTCTGGCCTGGGTCATCTGTGCATCCGACAGCGGCAGATACCCGGCCTGGCTGACCAGCGCCTGCCCCTGCGGCGACAGTGCTAATCGCAGAAACGCGGCGGTTAACGGCTCCATCGGTTTGCCCGGCGCCTTATTCACGTAGATATACAGCGGGCGGGCATACGGGTAGCGGCCGCTGCGAATATTCTCCGCGCTCGGCGCGATCCAGTCGTGACCTTCACGCGCCACCGGCACAATCTTTACCCCGCTGATATGAAAGCCGGCGCTGGCGTAGCCAATCCCATTCAGGGATGCGGCCACCGCCTGCACCACCGCAGCAGAACCCGGGTACTCACCGACATCATTGCGGAAATCCCCGTTGCACAGCGCCTGCTGCTTAAAGAAACCCCAGGTGCCGGACGCAGAGTTGCGGCCAAAGCGCTGCAGTCCGCGCTGCGCCCATCCCGGCTGATTCAGCTGCAGATCGCCCCAGGTTTTCGGCACGGAGCGCCCGCCGCAGCGGCGGGTAATGGAGAAAATGGCATCCAGCTGCTGCGCGTTCAGCCCGACCAGCGGATTGTCCTGATTCACCACCACCACCAGCGCATCCATCGCCACCGGCACGGCCAGCGGCGGGTAGCCGTAGCTGTCTTCAAACAGCTGGCGCTCTACCGTCTGCATCGGGCGGCTCATCGCCCCCAGCTGGGCGGCGCCCGCTGCCAGCGCGGTCGGTGCCGTTGACGATCCCGCCGCCTGGATCTGCACATTCACTCCGGGATAGAGGCGATTAAAATTCTCGCCCCACAGCGCCATCAGGTTGCCAAGCGTGTCGGAGCCGACGCTGGTCAGATTGCCGGCCAGCATCCCCTCTTTGGCGTGGGAGCAGGCAGCCACCAGCAGGAGTACCAGGGCGATTCGCTTTTTCATTACGTCAGGTCCGGTTGTCTTATCGCAGGGCATTCTCAGCCAGTTCGGCAGTGACAATCAACCTCGGCGGCAGATGAAAGCTGAAACAGGTCTCGCGATGCGGCACGCTGCTGATCTCCAGCCGCGCATTATGGTGGCTGAGCGCATGTTTAACGATCGCCAGCCCCAGCCCGCTGCCGCCTGTCTGCCTTGAGCGGGCTTTATCCACCCGGTAGAAGCGTTCGGTCAGGCGCGGCAGGTGCTCAGCGGCAATTCCCGGCCCGTTATCCTTTACCCTGAACTCGGCGCCGTGGCTGCTGCGCAGCCAGCTGATATCGATGCGCGTGCCGTCCGGGGTGTGATTCACCGCGTTGTAAACCAGGTTAGAGATGGCGCTGCGCAGCTGCTCGTCATTGCCGTACACGCGCAGCTGAGGGTCGGTATTGAAGTGGATCTCATGGCGACCATTGCTGAGGGTTTCCGCCTCGCGCTGCAGCACGCGCAGCATCATCGGCACGTCGACTTTTTCCTGCAGATCCAGCGCCGGCGCCGCCTCAATGCGCGACAGCGTCAGCAGCTGTTTCACCAGGCTGTCCATACGCCGGGTCTGCTCCTGCATGGTGTGCAGCGCTTTATCGCGCAGCGTGCCCTCCAGCACCGAGTCGTTCATCATCTCCAGGTAGCCCTGCAGCACCGTCAGCGGGGTGCGCAGTTCATGGCTGACGTTGGCGAAGAAGTTACGGCGCGCCCCTTCCAGCTGGTGCATCTGCGTGACGTCGCGCGCCACCAGCAGCCACTGCCCTTCGCTGTAGGGCATTACGCGGAATTCGAGGTGGCGGTGGCTGTTAAGCACCAGCGTCAGCGGGCGGGAAAAATCGCGCTGGCGCAGATAGCGGGTAAATTCCGGGTAGCGCAGCAGGTTAAGGATGTTCTGACCGTTATCTTCCGGCCAGCGCAGGCCAAGCATCTGCTGAGCCAGGCCATTACACCAGAATATCGTCCCCTCTTCGGTGGTCAGCACCACCGCATCCGGCAGCGACTCGGCGCCGCTGCGAAAACGTTTGATCAGGTGGCCAAGCTCACGGCGGCGGCGGCGGTTACGCGCCTGCATCTGGTACAGGCCGTAGAACAGCGGCTCCCAGCTGCCGCGCCCGCTGGGTGGCGTCATGCTGCGGTCAACCCACAGCCAGTGGGAGAGGCGCAATAAATTGTTGAAGTGAAAACCCAGCACGCAGAGCACTGAGACTAACAGCAGCCAGGGTAGCCAGCCCACCAGCAGCCCGAGAATAAGCGCGGGCAGACCGGCAAGCAGCAGTTCCAGCAATAATCTCTTCCAGGAGAGGCGTTCCAGCACGGTTCAGACTCCAGCGTGAACGATCAGTAGCGTGCAGAGAAACGATAACCTGTTCCGCGAACCGTCTGCACCATGCGATCGTGCCCGGTCAGTTCCAGCGCCTTACGCAGGCGGCGAATGTGGACGTCGACGGTACGATCTTCGACGTATACGTTAGTGCCCCACACATGGTTTAGCAACTGCTCGCGGCTGTAAACGCGCTCGGGGTGCGTCATAAAGAAGTGCAGCAGTTTATATTCGGTCGGCCCCATTTCCAGCGGCTGCGTATCGGACATCACGCGGTGCGATGACGGGTCCAGGCTCAGCCCCTGCATCTCAATCACCTCTTCCACCGCCATCGGGGAGATGCGGCGCATCACCGCTTTGATGCGTGCCACCAGCTCTTTCGGTGAGAACGGCTTGGTAATATAGTCGTCAGCGCCCACTTCCAGGCCGCGCACGCGATCTTCCTCTTCACCCCGGGCCGTCAGCATCATCACCGGAATATCGCGGGTCATCGCTTCGCGCTTCAGGTGTTTAATAAACTGGATGCCGGAACCGCCGGGTAACATCCAGTCCAGCAGAATTAAATCCGGCCAGGGTTCGATCAACAGATTGACCGCACTGTCATAATCCTCGGCCTCGATCGGCTGGTAGTCATTTTGCTCAAGGACGAAACATAACATCTCACGGATTGGGGCTTCATCTTCCACGACCAGAATGCGCTTAGGCATTATTACTCCTGCTGCTGTTGACGGCTTTCACGGGGATATGCGGCGCCATTATGCGTCAGTTTTATGACACTTTTATGAAAAAAGCACCCCCTGAAATTGTGCGCGATTTAAAAAAAACAGGCCGATCGGTTTAGCCTGTTTATAATCGGGTTCACGTTTTTCTGCTGACAGGACGTTATATGCGCATCCTCCACACCGCTGACTGGCATCTCGGCCAGTTTTTCTACACCAAAAGCCGGGCGGCCGAGCACCAGGCTTTTCTCGACTGGCTGCTGGAGCAGGCGGAGGCGCAGCAGGCCGATGCGATCATTGTCGCCGGGGATATTTTCGATACCGGCTCGCCGCCGAGCTACGCGCGCGAGCTGTATAACCGCTTTGTGGTGAAGTTGCAGCAGACCGGCTGCCAGCTGGTCGTGCTCGGCGGTAATCATGACTCGGTGGCGACGCTCAACGAATCGCGCGAGCTGCTGGCCTGCCTGAATACCCGGGTGATCGCCGCCGCCAGCGACGATATCCGCCAGCAGGTGCTGTTGCTGAATAAGCGCGACGGATCGCCGGGTGCGCTGCTGTGCGCCATCCCGTTTCTGCGCCCGCGCGATATCCTGCGCAGCCAGAGCGGCCAGTCGGGGCGGGAGAAACAGCAAAGCCTGCTGGAAGCGATTACCGAACACTACCAGCGCTGCTGGCAGGAAGCGTTAAGCCAGCGCCAGGCGCTGGACCTGCCGCTGCCGATTATTGCCACCGGCCATCTGACCACCATGGGCGTAACCAAAAGCGATGCGGTGCGCGATATCTATATCGGCACGCTGGATGCGTTTCCGGCTGACTGCTTCCCGCCCGCCGACTACATCGCCCTTGGCCATATTCACCGCGCCCAGCGCATTGCCGACAGCGACCATATTCGCTACAGCGGCTCGCCGATCCCCCTCAGTTTTGACGAGCTGGGCAAGGCGAAAAGCGTGTTTATGGTCGACTTTATCGACGGGAAATTCGCCTCAGCCGAAGCGCTGCCGATCCCGCTGTTCCAGCCGATGCAGATGATTAAAGGCTCGCTGGAGCAGATTGAGCAGCAGCTGGCGGCGCTGCCTGAGGCTGGCGACGGCAAAATCATCTGGCTGGATATTGAGATCGTCACCGACTCCTGGCTCAGCGAGCTGCAGCGCCGCATTCAGGAGCTGACCGCCGCGCTGCCGGTAGACGTGGTGCTGCTGCGCCGCAGCCGCGAGCAGCGCGAACAAACCCTCGCCCGACAGAATAACGAAACCCTGAGCGAGCTGAGCGTGGAGGAGGTGTTCAGCCGCCGCCTGGCGCTGGAAAGCGAGCAGCCGGAGAAACTGCAGCGCGCCAGCCTGCTGTTTGCGCAGACGCTGGAAGCGGTGCGCCATGAGGAGCAGCCACAGTGAAAATCCTGACCCTGCGCTTTAAAAATCTCAACTCGCTGAAGGGCGAGTGGAAAATCGACTTCAGCGCGGAACCCTTTGCCAGCAACGGCCTGTTCGCGATCACCGGCCCGACCGGCGCCGGTAAAACTACCCTGCTCGACGCCATCTGCCTCGCGTTGTATCACGAGACGCCGCGCCTGAAGGGCATCACCCAGTCGCAGAATGAACTGATGACGCGCGATACCGCCGAGTGCCTTGCGGAAGTGGAGTTCGAGGTCAAAGGCGTGGCGTGGCGCGCTTTCTGGAGCCAGAACCGCGCACGCGGCGCCGCCGACGGCAACTTACAGGCCCCGCGCGTCGAGCTGGCGCGCTGTGATGACAATCAGATTGTCGCCGATAAGGTGAAGGACAAGCTGGAGATGATCGCCAGCCTGACCGGGCTGGACTTCGAGCGCTTTACCAAATCGATGATGCTGTCACAGGGGCAGTTCGCCGCTTTCCTCAATGCCGATGCCAACAAGCGCGCCGAGCTGCTGGAAGAGCTGACCGGCACCGAGATCTACGGTCGGCTTTCTGCGGCGGTGTTTGAGCGCCACAAAGAGGCCAGGGTGGCCGTGGAGACGCTGCGCGCTCAGGCGGGCGGCATGTCACTGCTGAATGAAGAACAGCAGCAGGCGCTCAACGCCCAGCTGGAACAGCTGCTTGCCGATGAGCAGGTACTCACTTCCCGGCAGCAACAGCAGCAGCAAAAGGTGCAGGAACTGCAGCAGCTGGAGCGATTACAGCAGGAGAAACAGCAGCTGACGGGCAACATCCGCCAGCTTGACGAGCAGCTGGCACAGGCGCAGCAGTCCCTGAGCGCCGCCGCTCAGCAACAGCAGCAGGCGGTGGCGGCGCAGGAGCAGCACCAGGCGCAGCGCCAGCAGCAGGAAACGCTGATCGCCGAACAGGTATTGCCGCTCGATTTACAGCTCGCCAGCCTGCAACAGCAGCTGCAACAGCTGACGCAAGAGCGAAGTGAGTACCAACAAGCGCTTAAGCTTCGCCAGCAGGAAAGCGTCAAAAATCAGCAGCTTCAGCAGGATAAGCAGGCGCAGCAGCAGCAGCTCGACGCCTGGCGCAGCGCGCATCCCCAGCTGGAGCACTACGGCGAGCATCTGCCGCTGTGGCGCGAACGCTTCCGCCAGCAGCAGGAAAGTGAGCAGTCACTGACCTCCCTACACCAGCGCGTGCAGGCTCAGCAGCAGCAGGTGCAGCAGCTGGAACAGGCCGGTTTGCAGCTGCAGCAGCAGCAGGCGCCACAGCAGCAAAACCTGGCCACGGCGCAGCACAACCTGACCCAGGCCGAGCAGCAGCTGGCCCCGCTACAGCAGCAACATCCGGAAGCCGCGCTGCGCAGCGCGCTGGCGCAGTTTGCCCGGCAGCGGCCACAGCGCCTGCGGCTGGCGACACTGATCCCGCTGTGGCAGCAGATGCACGCGCGCAGCACGCGCCTGCAGCAGGAGAAAGAGCAGCTGGCGCAGCAGATCCAGCACAGCAGTGAGCAGTTACACACCCTGCGCACCCAGTGGGCAGAGAAGCATCAGCATCAAAAGGATTTAGATCAGCGCTGCAAGCTGGAGCAGCAGATTGCCGATCTCGAGCAGCATCGCGCGCGGCTGGAACAGGGGCAGCCCTGCCCGCTGTGCGGATCCACTGCGCATCCGGCGGTGGAGCAGTATCAGGCGCTGGTGCTGTCGGAAAACCAGCAGCGGCTGGAGGCGTTAAAGCGCGAAGTTGACGAGCTGAAAGATAAGGGCAGCGCCCTCGCCGCGCAGCTGAAGCAGCAACAGCTGCTGCAGGAGCGCCAGCAGCAGGAAGCCGATGAGCTGCAGCGCCAGGCCGCAGAGCTGGAGCAGCAGTGGCAAAGCGCCGCGCAGCCGCTGGCGCTTCACTTCAGCCCGCAGCAGCACCCGCAGGCCAGCGACTGGCTGGCACAGCAGGAGCAGGAAGAAGTCACCCTGCAGCAGCAGTGGCAGCAGCTGGAGCAGGCGCTGCGCCACTGCCAGCAGCAGAAAGAGGCCTTACAGCTGCAGCAGCAGGCAGCGCAGGATTTGCAGCAGAAGAGCCAGCTGCAGCAGCAGCAATTGGCTCAGGCAGCGCAGAGCCTGCAAGAGCAGCAGCAGCAGCTGGAGCAGGATCGGCAGCGCGCCCAGCAGCTGCGCGGGGAACTGGCCGACGCACTGGCGCCGCTGGGGCTGACGCTGCCGCAGGATGGCGACTGGCAGGGCTGGCTAAGGCTGCGCGAACAGCAGTGGCAGCAGTGGCGTAGCAACAGTGACGCGCTGGCCGCGCTGGTGCCGGAACTGGCGACGCTCAGCAGCCGCCTGCAGGCGCTGGACGAAGAGCTACAGCAGCAGCAGCAGCGCCTGAACGCGCTCGATCGGCGGGTCGAACAGCAGCAGACCACGCTAAGCGAACAGCAGCAGCTGCGCCAGGCGCTGTTCGGCGAGCGCCAGGTTGCCGCCGTGCAGCAGCAGTTACGCGCAGAGGCAGAACAGCATCTGCAGGCGGTACGTGAAGTTCAACAAAAGTGGCAACAGCAGCAGGACCGGATAAATACTCTGACCGGACAGCATAAATCACTAAGTGAGCAGTTGATTAATCTGCAGTCGCGTTTAGATGAAGCCTTAGCCAAATACGGCCATGATGACGACCTGCCCGCGCAGCGTGCGCTACTGGAGAGCCAGCTCGGCGCGCTCAACCAGCAGCTGCGCGAGCTGGCCAGTCAGCAGGGGCAGCTGCGCCAGCAGTTAGATCACGACAGCCGCCAGCGCAGCCAGCAGCAAACGCTGCTGGCGCAGATAACCGCCGGAGAGCAGCAGCTGGAAGACTGGGGCTACCTCAATCAGCTGATTGGCTCTAAAGAGGGTGACAAATTCCGCCGCTTTGCCCAGGGGCTGACGCTCGATCACCTGGTATGGCTGGCAAACAACCAGCTCGACCGCCTGCACGGCCGCTATCTGCTGCAACGTAAATCGCAGGAGGCGCTGGAGCTGGAAGTGGTCGATACCTGGCAGGCCGATGCGCGGCGCGATACGCGCACGCTGTCGGGTGGCGAAAGCTTCCTCGTGAGCCTGGCGCTGGCGCTGGCACTTTCCGACCTGGTGAGCCATAAAACGCGCATCGAATCGCTGTTCCTTGATGAAGGCTTCGGCACGCTCGACGCCGAAACCCTCGACAGCGCGCTCGACGCGCTCGATGCGCTGAATGCCAGCGGCAAAACCATCGGAGTGATCAGCCACGTTGAAGCGATGAAGGAGCGCATCCCGGTGCAGATCAAGGTGCGGAAGATTAACGGGCTGGGCTACAGCAGGCTGGATCTCCCGACGGGGTAACCTTGAGTGACAGATTTGGCGAGGTTTATACCGCAAGTGGCTGCCCGAGGGCGTTAAGCCCGGTGCAGAGGGGGTGTGCGTGGGCTGCCCCACTGTTCTGCAGCGCTGAGAACAGTGGCAAACTTCCGCTCTTCGCTGAGAGCGGATGGTGTTGAATCAGCTGTGTGCTTTGTGCCAGAAGCGGACGTTAATTGATGTCAGATTTTATCCTTCTGAAGTTGGTCGTGTTGCTCAAGTTCATAATCGATAAACGCTCCGATCATACTCCGATAGACTTTTTCAATAATCACTTCGGGAAGTCCCGCTTCAGTGGCCTGCTTGCGTACCTTGTTAATTACCTGCTGGACGCGGTCCGGCGCACGAACGGCTGAGTGGTCACTTTTGAAAGCTGCTGCAGCTTTAACACATTCGCTGCGCTGCGCGATTAACTTAACCAATTCACTGTCAATTTCATCGATTCGGTTTCTGATGTCTTCAATTGACGAAAAACCCACACCCAACCCACCTAACTAGTACATGAGTTCACTAGGTTACACACATCTCTGATTAAATCCAGTACCTCATCCTTTTGATGAGAACGTTATTAATATCAAGATCTGTCAATCTACAGAGGCTGATGCTGGAATACGGGCAATAACCTTAATTTCAAAATCGAATCCCGCAAGCCAGGTAACTCCAACAGCTGTCCAATTCGGGTAGGGGGAATGCGGGAAAATTAACTTTTTCACCTGCATAATCGTCGGAAGCTGATTTTCTGGGTCAGTATGAAAAGTGGTGACATCGATCAGGTCGTCGAACGTACAACCTGCCGCGGCAAGAGTCGCTGCCAGATTATCAAACGCCAGTTGCACCTGCGCGGCAAAATCTGGTTCCGGCGTACCGTCGATGCGGCTGCCAACCTGTCCGGAAACGAACAACATATCGCCAGAACGGATAGCGGCAGAGTAACCGTGCTCTTCATAGAGGGCATGACGGTTAGCAGGAAAAATAGGTTCACGCTGGATCATGGAGTTTCCTTTCTTAGGTCAATGTGTGCTGCGCGGTATAATAAATTGATTTAATATACACTTCGTATGTTGAATTAATCACATATACACCGCGTATGTCAAATGACATACGCGGTGTATTTCAAAAAAGGAGATCGTATGGCCGCCAAACGCCGCGCCGAAACAATGGAAGAGAACCGCGCCAAATTGATTACGGCAGCGCGGATATCCTTTGCCGAAAGAGGGTTTGCAGCCGTATCAATGGATGAATTAACCGCCAGCGTTGGCCTGACACGCGGAGCTCTTTACCACAACTTTGGTGATAAAAAGGGGTTACTGGCCGCTGTTGTTGCTCAAATAGATGGTGAAATGGCACAACGAGCAAAAGCCGCCGCCGCAACTGCCGTTGACGACTGGGAAAAGCTGCTGGCTGAAGGGATTGCCTACATTAAGATGGCACTGGATACAGAAGTAAGGCGCATTGTTCTGCTTGATGGTCCAGCTTTCCTTGGAGATCCTGCACAATGGCCTAGCCAGAATAATTGCCTCGAATCCACTCGGCAAACCGTGATTAAGCTGATGGAACGCGGAGTACTTAAATGTGTAGACGCGGATGCCGCTGCACATTTGTTAAACAGTGCAGCACTGAATTCCGCACTTTGGATTGCCGGGAGTGAAGATCCTCAGCGGGCGCTGCCAAAAATTATTGAGGTGTTTACACAGCTGGCAAGCGGCTTACAGAATAGTTCCCATAAACCAAGGTGATACGCTTATAAGGTGGAGTGGGCGACAGCATTTATAGTGTGCCCTAACAACTCAGCTTGGGTAGTTACAGCTGATTTAACAGTCAGCCATGTGCCAGGAGAGGACGTTGTCGCTATCGTTGATGAGTTACGGAATCAGGCTGTGCAGAGAAAAAGCAATTAGCAACATCCCGCCCGCAATGTTGACGTATTTTTTGAGCATTAATGGGTTGGTTTTTTTTACTGAAAAGATCAGCGTTTGGCTAACAGCGTAAAGCCAAACGCTCATAACGACTACATGTACCGATGCCAGTGTCAGATAGTTGCCAACACCACCCTGTATCCCTGCGAACTGCGAAACGACTGTCAGATAGAAAATGATGGCTTTAGGATTCAAAACATTCGCTATCCACGCCGCTCTTAAAGTCACCGAATGCTTCGTATCAGCAAACCCTTCTGGATTGGCCCTTATGCCGTTGCGGATGAGCATCGCTCCTAACCAGAGCAGATAGGCGGTTCCGAAAAATTTCAACACAGCAAAAGACGCTGGAGACGATATGAGCACAGCGGTAATACCAAATCCTATGAGAACTGCGTGGGTATAAATGCCCAAAGCTGTTCCGGCAAGAGTCCTGAACAGTCCTTTGTGACCGCCTGCCAGAGCACCGCTCATAACAAGAGTGAAGCTTGCTCCAGGGGACAGTGCAACAGGGAGTAGTGCTGGCATAAAGCCAAGAAGGTTTATATCCATAGATTTTTGATAGTCATTGACGCTCTACTGTATTGCCAGTCAAGGCGCTTCGGGAATATTGTATTTAACACAATGAAAACAAATAGCCACCATGAATGAAAGGTCCGCTACTTGCTCATAGCGGACTTCAGCTCAGTCAGCTTGTCTGCTTCGTGCCAGAAGCGGACATAGCATACGTAGGGCGTAGAGATGCACGCAGCAGATCACAACCTTGAAAGTTACTCATAAAAGGCTGGAGAAAGGCGTAACGAGGCCCATTGTTCTGTATCATGCCCGTAAACGACAAACGCCGCATTTTCACTTCCAGCTATGTCAGCAATTTTTTGCGTACTTCGCCGGATGCCTGCCTCATCATCCATATCGGTAACAAATATTTGACGCGTTGCCGCATCTGCCATCGAATGATGCATAACAGCATCCGCGGCAAGTAATACGGTTCCTGTATCAGAAAGTCGTACTAATAGGGACTGATGACCAGGAACATGCCCGCTGGTTTCAAGCAGTACGACCCCCGGTAAAAGCTCGTAATCCCCTTCAATCAGACGATAACGTAGAGACGGATGATCCCATGATTCCCGATTTGCTTTAAAGCGAGGATGTCCACTTTTGGCCAGCTCGTAATGTTCCTTCTGAATGATGAGTTCCGCATTGCTAAATAAATCATGATTGCCGGAATGATCTTCATCGAGATGAGTGCATATAAGGTAACTAATATCTGCTGGACTCACGCCGATAGTATTAAGGCGAGCGGTGACCGTATCTTCAGGCGTGATTTCAACAGTAAGACCCGGTAGATTTACAGTCTTATCCACAAAAGAACGCGGCCAGCCAGTGTCGACAAGAATATTTATTCCATCGCCTGTCTGAATTAAATATCCAGGTACGGGTATATTACCCGGATGCATAGTCCCCAAGTAAAGCATGTATAGGCGCATGACATTTTCCCTTATTTTCAACAATATAATAAAAATAGATGAATATATGGCCTCTCACAATACGCCCATCCTCCCTGTCCTGATCTCACTTCCGCTCCTCGCTCACTGCAGACCTTCATTTCAGTCAGAAGGTCTGTTGAGTGCCAGAAACGGACATTGCAGATACCCGCGAGTTAGCCATTAAGAACTAACTCTCTGGACCGACTGTTTTCAGGAAGATCTTCTAAAAGCCATAAAAAGTACGCAGGAGGAATTCTAAAGATTTATGGCTGGTTTGACAGGCATGATTACAGGCACTCCCCCCTTTACTAGCTAAACGAAAAAAAAAGCCTTTTAGGCGTTTTTTTTGTTCCGGGGGATTAAATAGCTTCTGCAAAGCGTGGCTGTTTCTTCTCAACTTCAACCGAGATCGCAAGGGCGTCAACTTTTTGTTTCCGCATTGCCACCGTCTCATGATAATGCTGCGCGGTCGCCGTCTCAATGAAGTCCACATCATCACCCGCCACATCAAATACGGCTGCCTTAATCTCTTCCAGACTCACGTTGAAGAATTCTTTGCGTCTGTTGATCAGGTTTGTGCGGTTTTCAGCGAAATGCTGGTGCAGGGCATATTCCATTGCCGGTGCATCTTCACTGTGGATCATGGCATGGATATCAAATAGGAACGGCACCGACGCACTGCCCAACTCGTCAACGCGGTCTTGAGGGTCGAGGCGGCGTGTCATACCTATCTTAAAGACATTCTCACCAAAAGAGCCGATATTAGAGATAACATAAACATGACCCCGCTTGGTCTGTTGCGCCATGCTCAGGGCTTTTAGTCCTTTCAACTCGGCCTCGGCCAGCGCCTCCTGCAGGGAATCAATCTTCTCCTGATACTTTTCGGCCTGAGCGGTGGTCATTTTCGCCAGTTTTTCATTCATTTCTTTCCGGGCTTTATCCAGAGCTTTCTGGGCGCGGCGTTCTTCTTCTTCAGCCTCACGTATAGCACGGTCGATCTCTGCCTGGGCTTTGCGCTCCTCCGCCATCTGGGCGCGGATTTCGCGTTGTTCTTCTTTTTCTTCCTGCTTTTTGGCCCGGTATTCATACGTTAAACGCAGCTCGGTCAGCTTGAGATCCAGGAAGGCATGATTGATGTAGATCTGGTTCACTTCATTGAGCTTGTTCAATACGTCAAAAGCTTTGTAGATGCGCGATTCCATGGTGTTAATGTTTTTAAACGTGACGTTGGCAATGGCTGCATCGCATTCACCGTTAAAGGCTCTGGCAGTCATGTTGATGCCTCGCGTGGTCATTTTATTCCCTTCGGCCTTTGAACCACCTACCGTCCACTCTGTAGTGCAATAGATGGCCCCAAAAGTGGTCTTGTTGCGAAGCAAATCTTTCTGCTGCTGCCGGTTGCCACGGATAGATACTTGGAACAATTCTGACGTATCGAAATCGAAATGCGGCGCGTAGAAGCCCATTTCTGCAAAATCCATATCCTCTTTGTAGATAGAGAGCGCGGACTCCAGCTCGTCATAAGTGATTTTCTTACTGGCGTAAGAAGCGCGCAGTGCTTGAATCTGTTCTTCAATTTCGACTTTTTTTGCGAGCTGCTTGGCAACGGTTTGCAGGGTCTCATTACTCAGTTTTTCGGCGGCTGTGCGAGCATCTTTTAGGACCGCATTTGCAGAATCAGTAATAAATTTCGCGTCTGTTTCGCTTGCAGAAATGGTGGTGGATGCTTCCGTCTTCGCTTGAGTAAGGATGCGCGCCGCTTCATCTTCAGCATCAACAATGACGGCATAGCGCGCCAGTTGTGATGCCTTATCGTCAGAATCCGCCCTAGCTGTTTTTAATTTCCTCGTGGTAACAATTAGTGCGACTAAAATGGCCACAAAAGCGATAGCCTCTGCGATGGAGTAATACACAATATTCATTAGGATAACCCTGTTGAGTGGTTTTACCGGCGCACCCGGCTGCTGCGAGAGAATATACGGACCTAGCGTTCTCTCAGCAATTGCATTATTTACAATCTATATCGTTATAGGTTTTGGATCAAAAAATGCCCGCGCTAAGGTGGGCTATTTTATTTTTGGTCTTTCCTGGCTGCTGCTATCAATTTTCTCCGCGCCTGGCAGATGCCAGCGCATAGACTTCAGGAATACTGTCTACCCTCTTTTTCGTTTACAGCGGACCAGAATTTTTTTTCTTTAGGCCAATACAAAATCAATAGATTGCTATGGGAACTTATATGCTTTAACTCTAGAGGTTCTCGGACAACTTAATCGGATGTGAAATGCAATCTTTTGATGACGTCCGCTCCTCGCTCAAAGCATTCCCACAAGAATCCGCCCAACCCTAACCCTGCCTGCTGCAGTCACGTCCTATAGGCTATTACTGCTCCCCCCGAAAAAGGTTTCACGCGCGGTCGGTCATGCCGTCATGTCGCCAATGGAGCCAAAGCCAAAATACCCCCCTCTCTGACCACGCTCACCGGCCTGTTCTGCCACTAACGCGCCCCTGCTCGAACTGCATAACAAGACTCAATGCGGCAGGTAATACCGTAAGCGTGACGAAGGTGGCCACAAGAAGTCCGCCGATAATCGCGTAGGCCATAGGCCCCCAGAAGACCTGCTCAGCAATCGGGATCATTCCCAGTATGGCAGCGCAGGCCGTGAGCAAAATAGGCCGGGCCCGGTGTTTTGCCGCAGCTTTGATCGCCTCATCGCACTCAATCCCCTGCCTGACGTTGCTGTCCACTTCCGCGATCAGGATCACCGCGTTGCGGATAATCATGCCGGCTAAGGCGATGATACCGAGCAAGGCAACAAACCCCATCGGCGTCCCCGTCGGCAACATCGCCAGCACAATGCCAATAAGGCCAAACGGCGCCATCAACAGGGCGATAAGCATGCGCGAGAATCGCTGCAGCTGCACCATCAGCAGGATAAGCATGATAACCAGGGTGACCGGCAGCACGGCAAATACCGAACTGTTGCCTTTGTCCGACTCTGCCACCTCGCCCCCCTCCTCTATCGCATACTCCGCCGGTAAGGTGGACCTGATGCGGGCAATTAAGGGAGCAAGCCGTTGTGAAACGGCCTCAGCCCGTAATCCAGCGGCTAGATCGGTCTGCACGGTGATAAACGGCAGGCGCTGCCGGCGCCAGATAACCGGGTCATCCACACCCCAGACGGGGGTCGCCACCTGGCTTAAGGGGATTTTTTTGCCTTCTGCTGTCGCGATAGTCAGCCCGGAAAGCGTGGTTAAATCCTGACTCTCACGCCGGTTAGCGCGCAGCACCACATCAATCAGTCGGTTTTTGTCCCTGATGGTGGTCACCACGCTGCCAGACCAGACCGTGTTGAGTAAGGTTGCCAGACTTTCGGAGGAGACGCCCGCCGCGCGTGCCGCAGTCTGATTGACCTGCAAAGCGATCGCTCTTTCAGGTTCACCGGCGGTCAGGTTAACCTCCCGGGTTGCCGGACTGTTGCCGAGCACGCTGGCAAGATGCTGCGCAATCTGCCTGACTTTGCGGTAGTTCGGCCCGCTGACGCGATATTTTATTGGCCAGCCTACCGGCGGGCCCAGCTCAAGCGGTGAGACGCGCGTAGTGATATCACTGAAATCCCGGGCTAAAATAGTTTGCAGCTGCGCGCGCAGTTTATCCCTCTCCTTCAGGCCCCTGGCGACCACCACCAGCTGCGCCGTGTTCTCATCATCCAGTAATACGTCCATCGGCAGATAAAAGCGCACAGCCCCTGACCCCACATAGGTGGAAAAATGGTCGATATTCGGATTACCCTTTAAGGCCTGCTCCAGACGCCCGGCTTGCCGCGCCGTGTCGCGCTGGGATGCGTTGCCGGGAAGCGTAAGGCTGACCAGCAGTTCCGGGCGATCGGACGCGGGGAAGAACTCGCCCTGCATCAGCGTGGTGGCATAAGCGGCTAAGGCTAATAACAGGCAGGCAAGGCAAAGGGTGGCAGCCCGTCTCTGAAGAACCAGATTGAGCAGGCGCTGATAGACGCGCATCACCCTTCCCTGCTTTTCAGCGTGTGAGGCCAGCGTCTCAGGTAATAGCCAGGTTCCGACCAGCGGAGAAAAAAGAATCGCCACTACCCATGAACAGAGCAGCGCGATCAGCACCACGGCGAACAGCGAATAGCAGTACTCTCCGGCGCTTGAGGCGGCAAATCCCACCGGAATAAAGCCCGCTATCATAACCAGGGTGCCGGTCAGCATCGGGAAGGCGGTGGTCTCGAAGGCATAAGTCGCGGCGCGCCATTTGCTATCACCGGCCTCAATACGCGACACCATCGCTTCAACGGTTATCATCGCATCGTCTACCAGCAGCCCCAGCGCGATGATTAATGCGCCCAGCGAGATACGCTGTAACCCAATGCCGGCAAGCATCATGCCGATAAAGGTCATTGCCAGCACAATGGGAATGGCCGCGGCCACCACCAGCCCGGCACGGGTCCCCAACGAGACGAAGGAGACCGCCAGAACAATCACCACGGCCTCAATCAGTACCCGGATAAATCCGCTCACGGCCTGCGCCACCACGGCAGACTGGTCCGCCACCCTGACCATTTCAATGCCGTGCGGAAGATGGGCACTAATCACCGCCATCCGCGCTTTCAGCGCCTGGCCGAAAGTGAGCATGTTGCCCGTGGCGGCCATGGAGATGGCAAGACCAATGGCTGGCTGGCCGTTGACCCGAAACGCGGGTGACGGGGGCTCTGCATCCTCACGGCTGATGGTCGCAATATCCGTCAGGGGGATGTAGCGCGAGGCAACGTGGAGCGTCACGGCGCGTAAACTTTGCTCAGAGGTCAGTGCCCCGCTAACGCGCAGCGCAATGTTCTCACGGTCGCTGCGCAGGATCCCTGAAGGCTCCACCGCGTTCTGCGCCTTGAGCGCATCGGTTATCTGCTGTAAATCCAGCCCCATTCCGGCCAGCTGCGCCGGTGAAAAGGCGAGCACAATATTCTCTTCCTGCACGCCCAGCAGGCTGATTTTGCCCATGTCCGGCAGTGACATCAGGCTACGGCTGATATCATCAACCCTGTCACGAAGCTCACGCGCCGTGAAACCCTCTGCAGTAAAGCCATAAAGGGTGCCGAAGGTGTCATCAAATTCGTCATTGACGGACGGGCCCTGCACACCGGCAGGCAGCGATGGCGCGATATCCTGCATCTTTTTACGCACCTGATACCATATGCCCGCCACTTTTGAGGGCGGCGTGTCATCGCGAAGATTGACAAAAATCACCGATTTCCCGGCATGGGTTTCGCTCTGCACGTAGTCGAGACAGGGCGTTTCCTGCAGCTTTTTCTCCAGCGCATCGGTGACCAGATTAACCGTATCCGTCATGCTGGCACCCGGCCAGCCTGCCGATACCACGGCCGTTTTTATGGTAAACGCCGGGTCTTCATTACGGGGGAGTTGCTGATAGCTAACGATCCCCGCCGCCATTAACAGCAGCATAAAAAAGGTGACCAGCGACTGATGGTTCAGTGCCCAGGCGGAAAGGTTGAAGGACCCGGCAGCGGATGACGGTTTCATTCGCTCTCCTCCCCGGGCTGCACTTTTTCCCCTTCCCGCAGCTTACTGCCCCCCGCCACGACCACCTTTTCGCCAGGGCGTATACCGTCGCAGATAAATATTTCGGAGGTACTGTAGCGCCCCAGAACAACCGGCCGTAAGTGCAGCGACTGCGTCTTTTCGTCAACGACAAAAATGGCCGGCTGTTCGCCGACACGGGTCAGCGCAGAGGCTGGCAGGGCCGTCATTCGCGGGCCTGAGGCGTTGAGTGCCAGCTGAACCGTGGCACCAAGAGCCATAGCCGCAGGCGGGTTATCCAGCGTGATGCGCACGCGCCAGGTGCGGGTTTGCGGGTCGGCCTGCGGGCTGACGTCGCGGAAATGCCCCGCCGCCACCGCAGAAGGGGCTGATAGCAACGAGACGCTAAACGGCCCGTCAGCGTGTTGAGCAACAGACTGGGGGTCCGCCACATCAAATACCGCATCGCGCCCGCTGCCGCTGGCCAGGGTGAAGACGCTCTGTCCCGCACTGACTACCTGTCCTGCCGACGCGCTGACTTGAGTGATCACTCCGTCAGCCGGGGCCGTGAGGTTCGCCCACAAGAGGTTTTCCTGCGCATTGCTCAGGGCATCTTCGCTGCTCTGCCGCTTGGCCCTTGCGCTCTGCCAGTCCGCCCTGGCGCTGTCCAGCTGCGCGCGGGCAATAGCCCCTCCGGGCATCAGTCGCTGCATCCGTCTGAGGTTAAGAGCGGCCACCTGCTCTGCCGCGCGGGCGCTTTCCAGGTCGGCCTGCGCGCTGCTGAGCTGATTATGGCTGGTCACGCTTTCCTGCGTGGCCAGAACCTGCCCGGCAGTCACCCTGTCCCCCACCTCAGCCTGGCGCGTCAGAATACGTCCATCCAGCCGGAACCCGAGCGAAACCTCCTCATAGGCACGAATCTCTCCGGTCTGGATGCGGGGATCAGAGGCAACCGCTAGCGGTGCAGAGACAGTACGCACCGGCCTGATGACTGGGGGTTCCTTATGGTTTTTATCACCACACCCTGTCAGCACAATGACAATAACAAGCACACAAACGGCGGGGATCAACGGGAGTAGCCGGCCTGCAGCGTGTAAATGACGAACGCCGTGGCGCGCAAAGTCGGTGAAGGTAACAGCCATGACAGTTATCCTGAATTGAGATATCGCTATTCAATACAATCACTGTCCAGATTCCGGCAATAAACCATCAAGAAACCGTCAAGATAAGCACTTTTTTTCATTACCGGCCGTTCAGGTAAGGGTGAGGGTGATTATCAGCCCTCCCTGCGCTTTCTGATCCGCCCTGATGCTTCCGCCGTGCGCTTCGCACACCGCGCGGGCAATAGACAGCCCTAAACCACTGCCGCCGGAATGGCGCGCGCGCGAGGCTTCTTCCCGGGTAAAGCGTTCAAACATCAGCGGTAAAAATTCGCTGCCCACACCTGGGCCAAAATCTTCAAAGATGACGTCGTAACCCTCGTGTCGCTTAACCAGATTAATCTCCAGGCGCTGGCCTTCTGCGGCATAGCGCAAAGCATTTTCCATCAGGATGGTGAACACCTGTCCAAGACGGAAGGGATCGCCGGTGTAGCTGCAGACACTCGACTGCCCAAGGCGGATATCAAATCCGATCGGGGTCGTCTGAGGGCTGAGCCAGGCTGCACGCTCACGCAACAGTTCGGTCAGATCGACCGGGGTTTTATCAAGATTAAGCTGCCCGGCATCCGCCAGTGAAAGCAGGTGAAGCTCATCTATCAACCGGTTTAAGTGCAACAGCTGTTTCATGACCATTTGCAGCTGTCGCGGCTCGGGCTGAAACACCTCGTCCAGCATGCCCTGCAGCCTTCCCACCGCCGCGGTCAGAGGTGACCGTAATTCATGAGCCATAGCCACGTGTGACGCCCGCAGTTCCCGCTCATAGCGCGACAGCTGCAGCATCATGGCATTAAAGTCATCCGTAAACTGAACCAGTTCAGACGGGGCATACTTAACGGATCTGGCCCGCGTGCTGAAATCCCCCCTAGCCACGGCCTTCGCCACCTGTGCCAGTTCGCTGAACTGCGAGGAGAGCGGGCGTGCCGCTTTTAAGCCGAAAAAGACAATAAAAGGAATGACCACCACCACCAGGATGCCGACCATCATCCAGTCAGCGCTGGCGATCGACGGATCGGAGTAGCGCGCTCCCCAGCCTGCATCAACAATCTGATGAAAGCGCGCCAGATTGAGTTCCGGATTATCACGCAGCACGTAAAATTCGGCCCTGAGCGCAGGAGACATATGGTGTAGCACCCAGAGGTTTTCAATGGCAAAACGCAGCCACATACAAAACGCAATAACGATAACGCTGCCAATGGCCAGCGCCAGAATACGGATACAAATCCAGCGCCAAAGTGACGGATAGTGTTTTGAATTCATGGCTGTCTGAACCGGTAACCGACGCCGCGCACATTAACCAGTACGTTAACAATACCCGCCGCTTCGAGCTTTTTACGTAAGTTATAGATATGCGTGTCCACCACCCGCTCAAGCGCCTCGCTTTCCGGCAGGCAACTTTCCAGCAGGTGCTGACGGGAAAACGGGCGGGTCGGCGTGCGCATCAGCGTGGTGAGCACGGAAAACTCCGTCGGCGTCAGTTCGAGCCAGGCAAGCCCGCCAGCGGGGGTCCTGACGCCAGCAGTGAGGGCCTCAGCATTCACTTCAAGCTCCTGCCACCGGAGGACCGGAGCAGATTTTTCAGCTGACGACATGCGGCGCATCACCGCCTGCACCCGTGCCACAACTTCGGCAGGATTGTAAGGTTTAACAATATAATCATCGGCACCGAAACGTAGCGCACCGATTTTATCGGGCATGTCCCCCATTGCCGTGACCATGATAACGGGAACGGAACTTTCCCGGCGCAGGGCGACCAGCACATCCGTTCCCTTCATGCCGGGAAGCATCACATCCAGCAGAATCAGATCCGGCTTCCACACCTGGGCGGCTGCCAGCCCGGCAAGGCCGTCATCCGCAATCTTTACCTCATAGCCTTCACGTTTTAAATAAGCATCGAGCACGTCCGCTGCATCGGCGTCGTCTTCAATAATCAGGATCCGCTTTGTCTGCATTTTTTCGCCTTGACCGTTTCTTCATAAATCCCTGACAGTTTATTGACACTGCCTCTTCATAATTCGGGTTTCAGTCGCGGCTGCAATCCGCTACCAACCATACGTTTGGGTGATGAGGAATGACATGATATCCAGAAAATTACTACTGCACATTACCTGTTTCGGGCTGTCCGCAACAGTGCTCCAGGCGCTGGCTGACGCGGCCTCACCGGCCCCCACGTTGACTATCGGTATGGGCGCACAAAGCGCACCGCGCTACAGCGGTTCGGATCAGCGCCACTGGCTGGCGGGCCCGATCGTTCAGGCACGCGACGGGGCATTTTTCTTTGATTCGCTCAAAGGCGTGGGTTACGACCTGCAGGCGGATAACGGCCTGTATCTGGAACATACGCTGGGCTATACCCTTGGCCGCACGGACAAAAACTCCAGCTGGCGCGATGGCTCGAATACCCTAAAAGGCATGGGAAATATCGATGCGACCATCAATACCGCTCTCGCCGTGGGCTGGTCAGCAACGCCGTGGCTGTCGTTTGAGGCCAGAGCTACTCTGCCGCTGACGGATGGTCAGGGGGGGCATTATCAGACCTCCGTCACCCTGCTTCCGCTTCAAAACGACAGCGACACCGTTGCACTTCAGTCGGCTGCACTCTTTGGCGATCGGCGCTATATGAACACCTTTTATGGCGTCAGCCGCGAGCAGAGTAACCGCACTGACTTTGCACCCTATCAGTCCGCCGGGGGTTTCTATGGCATGGACAGCAGCCTCACCTGGAGCCACCAGTTCACGCAACACTGGGGCGGCGTGGTCAGTGCCGATTACACCTGGCTCGACGACAAGGCCAGTAACAGCCCAATTGTGATTAAGCACGGTGGCCTGACATACAATCTGGGCGTGCTGTATACCTTCTGATGGGCTGAATGACCCTTCGTGACAAGTCGTCTGCAAAGACGACTTGTCTTGTGCCCGGCAGCAAAACATTTTGCTTTAACAGGTTAAAAAGGCGGTTCAAATGAAAGAAGACAGCGCAGTGCTGGTCACCATTATCTTGTTTTACTTTAATGAGCTTTCACCAAACTGGCACTATTTTCACTACCTCTCAGTCGTCTCAGGAAGATTTGAGCACAAGCACGGCATAGCGGCATATTTCATCGGTATCATTTCTGAAAACACAATCGGCGGGATCGCCAAGCTCCAGGCAATCACCAGAATGCATCTCGAATGTATGAGCTCCTTCCTCAAATGTCAGACTGCCTTTCAATACCCATATAAGCTGGCGTCGAGAGAGATATGACATGGCTGGCATCGGCACGGCGGTGTTAGCGGGAAGTTCCACGCTGACCAGGTCTACAGGGATTTGTCCCGGTGAGACATGCCGACGAATGTAACCCGTTTCAGGATCCTGCCAGACGGGCTGTTTTTCATATCTGGTAAGCGTACCCGCGCGCACTTCTGTTAGAGCGAGCAACTGCGACATCGACATATCAAATGAGCCTGACAAACGCGCCAAAATGGTCGCTGTGGGGCTACTTTCACCACGTTCGATCTTGTGTATCATCGCCCGTGAAACACCTGAATTTTCAGCGAGATCGGTTAGTGACCATCCCCGTCTTTCTCTTTCCTGACGGACTTTCTGCCCAATACGGGCATTTAATTTATCTTCTTTACTGGACAATTCATCTAACATATTGGATAACTAGAGTAGTGTACGATTTGTCTACTTTAGTGAATGAGTGATGAGGTGTCTACCATGCATATTCGATCTGCTTCAGAAGGCGATGCTGAAAAGATTGCTGAAATTTACAACGATGCCGTCATTAATACGACGGCGATCTGGAATGAAAAAACAGTCGACGCTCTAAACCGAATTAACTGGATGAAAGACCGTCAGGACGCAGGATTTCCGGTCATCGTGGCCGTAAACGAGACTGACGACGTTCTTGGATACGCCTCTTTTGGCGACTGGCGCCCTTGGGACGGATACCGTCATACCATTGAACACTCTGTGTACGTTCACAAAGATGCGCGCGGAGCCGGAACCGGTAACGCACTGATGCGGGAATTGATCAGTTTGGCGAAGGAACAGCATAAACATGTCATGGTGGCAGGCATAGAATCAGGAAATGCAGCGTCAATTTCTCTTCATAAAAAGTTAGGGTTTGTTGAGGCAGGCCGAGTGGCGGAGGTCGGCACTAAATATGGCCGCTGGCTTGATCTCACCTTCATGCAATTGCGGTTAGATTCGCGGGAACGCCCCTGACCCTTAAGAGAAGAACCTTCTTTGACAGAGCAACAGAAGAGTTGGCAGGTGAAAAATCCCTACACATGGAAGTGCAGGGATATGAATATGACAAAAAATAGTGGTATGACATCGAATCAAAATTTACGCGCTGCGACCAGGAATGCACCCGCTACAAGAAGTGCGGCACCGACCAGAGAAGATAAGTTGTTGAGCACACCTTCTGTCCCGCTGCGGTGAATGTCATATCCGAGACCAACGATCAATTGGCTTGCTACCAGTATAGCGATCGTCCGTGATGCCCCTGGATTTTGATATCCAGTTATGCTGGCAAATACAGAGAACGCCCCCAGAATCCCTGGCAGCAAAGCCCATCCCCTTAATAACTGAAGCTGCTCGGTTAATCCGGATAAACCAGATTTTCCGACCAAAAGGCTGATAAGCAAAATCAAGCCTATGGCAGAGTTAAGCGCTAACGCGATAAAAATGGTTGACGCTGAATGGGTGATTTTTGACAAGCTGAACGTGCTCTTCACTCCTTACTGCAACACCTGCTCAGGCTGGTAACTAAAGGGAAGGTTAGTTTCATGCTTATCGGTCAAGCCTGAGAGACGCCTCTGACAGGGAGAGTGAATCACCACGTTCTGCTATGAAGTTCATCTCAATATCCCGGAAATCCGACCTTTTCGGTGGACAAGCGCTCAGCGCGATCATCAAAACCGAGGCGGGAGGCATCTGAACATGATCGCCCTCACTGACGCCGCTGCGCAACCGGTTACCGCAAAGATTATCAACCAGGGCCGGGGATCGGTGGAAGCATCGCAACAGATCTTATTACTGCAGCGGCAGCGTTTGCGCCCCTCATGCTAACTAGCTAAAGAACATCGCGCTAAAGGCCTTTGCCTTTAGGTGTAGCTGGGGCAGGTAGGCGTAAAAATTTTAACGGACGTTTAGCTCTGAAGTTATTGAAACCTTCATAAGGGCATCGTCAATAGCAGCCTCAAGTGAGCTTTGTATGATTAAATCATACAAGACATAATTTATAACAATACGTATCTATTTCAGTGAGTTGCCGTGATCATCAAACTATAGAACAGACGTTATCATTCCGCACTTGATTATTCACTTATTAGGTTAGACAACTACTGTTATCATATAAATGTTTTTTACCCCCTCAAAATAATAGGTTTTTAAATCGTTCACAGCCCCTTTGCTAACACGATTCAGCTAAATATTCTGGAAATGGCATTTTTTGAAAACAATATCACTTAAAAATATAGAGTTCATTTACCCAACTTTACCAAAACTAAATTCGATAGCATAATTAAAAAAAGGACAGGATTATTATTTTTTAACATCGCACTGGAGGATTTAAATTCAGTCACATTAAATATACAAGGTTACTAAGGTTACTTTAGTTATTTAAATTGATAAGGGTCAAACGTAATGTCACATCAAGGAATGAAAACCGCATTAGCCATATTTCTAACCGCAACATTATTCGGTTCATGTCATAAATCCTTCGGAGATTCACAGTCTTTACCTCACGAAAATACTTTTGAACACTCAGAAGTCATACCTAAATGGTGGAAGGAGTCTGTTTTTTATCAAATTTATCCGCGTTCATTTAAAGACACCAACGGAGATGGCATCGGTGATATTAACGGAATCATAGAAAAATTAGATTATTTAAAGAGTTTGGGCATAGATGCCATTTGGATTAATCCGCATTATGACTCTCCCAATAAAGATAATGGTTATGATATACGTGACTATAAAAAAATCATGACTGAATATGGCACCATGAATGATTTTGATAGTTTGGTTAATGAATCAAAGAAAAGAAATATGAAGCTGATGATTGATGTCGTTATCAATCACACAAGCGACCAAAATGAATGGTTTATTAAAAGTAAAAGCAGCAAGGATAATCCTTACCGTGACTATTACTTCTGGAGAGATCCTAAAGAAGGGGCAGAGCCAAATAACTACCCCTCATTTTTTGGTGGTTCTGCCTGGCAAAAGGATGAAAGCACCAATCAATATTACCTACATTATTTTGCTAAACAGCAGCCAGATTTAAATTGGGACAACCCCAAGGTCCGTCAAGAAATATATACAATGCTACGTTTCTGGCTAGATAAAGGCGTCTCTGGGCTACGCTTTGATACGGTGGCTACTTACTCAAAAAACACGAATTTCCCAGATCTCACTCAACAAGAATTGAAGAATTTCGCTGAGGAGTATACCAAGGGTCCTAACCTTCATCGTTATATCAACGAAATGAATAAGGAGGTGTTATCACAATATGATATTGCCACAGCCGGTGAAATATTCGGTGCCCCTTTAGATAAATTGATAAAATTCATTGATAGACGTCGTAATGAGCTAAACATGGCATTCACCTTTGACTTAATAAGACTGGATAGAGACACAGACGAGAGATGGCGTCGAAAAGATTGGACACTGTCACAATTCCGCCAGGTTATCGATAGGGTTGACCATACTGCTGGTGAATATGGTTGGAATGCCTTTTTCCTGGATAACCACGATAACCCGCGCGCAGTCTCTCACTTCGGTGATGACCGACCACAATGGCGTGAAAAATCAGCTAAAGCACTTGCAACATTGACGCTAACTCAACGAGCAACTCCATTCATTTTTCAAGGTTCAGAGTTGGGGATGACCAACTACCCATTCAAAACCATAGGTGACTTTAATGATATTGAAGTAAAGGGGTTTTGGGATGACTACGTTAAAAAAGGAAAGGTGCAAGCCAACGAGTTCTTGTACAATGTTCGTTTGACTAGCAGAGATAACAGCCGAACACCATTTCAGTGGGATGATAGCAAAAATGCGGGATTCACCATAGGTAAGCCCTGGTTTAATATTAATTCCAACTACAAAGAAATTAATGCAAAAAGTCAAATTGAAGATCCCAACTCTGTACTAAATTACTATCGTAAGTTGATCGAGATACGGCATCAATTTCCAGTTCTTACTTACGGGCAATATAATGATTTAGACCAAGAGAATGAATCTGTTTATGCTTATACGCGTACCTTGGGGTCAGAGAGGTTTTTAATAGTTATTAACTTCAAGGAACAAACAATTGAATATGATTTACCAGGCATCCTTTCTATAGAGAAGGTCATTATCGAGAGCAACAGTAAAAATACTGTTCAAAAGAATGATACAAAGATAAATTTACAACCATGGCAGTCTGGGATATATAAGTTGAATTAATAACTATTTTTATCTTCTATACAGTTAACAATTTGTTCTTAAAAAGCCGTTGCTTCGCATCGGCTTTAATTTCAAATTTCACACTGATATATTTATGGGTAAAAAAACATGTCAGGCTTTTAAAAAATAGATTAAGTCCTGACATACAGAACATTTTATTTCCATCACCTACAACATGGAAAATAAAATCATAAAACCCAGTAGGGTACGAGCTATTTTCTGGCAGCAGATATTCGAAACGCTAACAAAAATAACTTTATTGGCACTTATTTAATGAAAAAAGTAAAAAACAATCACCTTAACGGTAAGTGGTTTGATAAAATTACTCTGAAAAGAGTAAGGTAGCTTGCGATCGCGTTATTGTCTATTTGAATAATCTGTATCTCTGGTCTATTCAGCACCAGCGAGAGATAGCTTACAATAGCTAGTATGTGACAGCGCCGAGTAAAGACCCATACCAATTGGATGGTTCGCATCGAATAACAGGTTAAATATATTAATTATAATCATGGTTTTTCATTTTAAAATCATTCCTGGCGCTTTTTTTTATTTTTCAAGTCAAGCTACTACGGGGATTTTTTTAAACTTCCTAATCTGATGCTTCTATAATATCCCCCTGGAGGTTTGCAACTTAATATACTGTTACAATTAAGCTAAGGTTAATCTCCATAGCCATGTGTAATCAATATAACTTTTTTGCCCCCCCCCCCCTAAATAGACATTTTCTAATTTCGTATTAAATAACATCTCTGTTGATGGTGTATAAGAATAAAGCCATCATAAAACCTCGCCCCCCCATGTATCAGAAGCAGCGGAACACAAAAATCACATTCCATTGAAGGAATAACGTATATTTTTCACTCTTAATCTTTAGATAGGAAAGGATATCTTTTCCATAAAATAAATTTGATCTTACTTAACATATCGCTAGCGTTTTCTGATAGTTTTAATTGCAGTGTTAAGTTCTAGAGCTATCAGAGATAATTTATGTCGACCAGTTAGACTGGCACCACAAAACGGACTAAATAAAGAGTCTTTATTCCCACTTTCAAAGTTTGTAGAATTTTCATTGCTGAGAGGGTTGATGAAAGGGTTTTTAGTAGAAGCAAATCGGTTTCTTTATGGCTTTCCTGAAAAACTTATTATTAAAAGCTTGCCTCAAAATGACATGAAACTCATTGAATACCATAAAGATAAGTACTCTTACAGAAACTACTTTACCGAGGGAAAATTAGTTTACGGGCAAATCATTATATCATTTAGCGATTCCCCACTCTGGTGTATGCAATACCACGGGGGAGTAACTTGCGAGCACATTGATGAGAGAATGGAGCGTAAATTGAAGTTTATTTCCCTAAAAAACCAGGGGCTTGCTGACTCTAGGAATCCAATACGTGGTCCGAGAGAGAACGTGTATTCTGGACTTCATTATTCCAATGATATATTTGGGACAGTGTGTAAATTTCAGGGGCAGGAGGTGATTGAAAATCATGGAAAGGTGTTCTTTATGATGAAAATGTCAGGAGGGGCGCTTTAGTTAAACCCTACATGATAATAACTCATTGCACTATTAAAGAGTTGAGTTATTTTTTATAGGATCTATTTTTTATTTAATATCTCATTGGTGCGTTAAGGCACTATCAAGTGGCTATAATTTAAAAACCTATCCACCTCGAACTGAAAAGTTATTTATTAGTAACGCTTTTGATCTAAAAACCATTATCCTGTATTACTTAGAATAGATGGAGCATCTAATACGCCCTGTTTTTCTTTATATAACGAGTAGGTATTTCTCCCTTAGTTAGTTGAAGGTAAAAAAACGGGCAGGAAAGACATCGCGTCTTAGGTAAACTAGATCTGGCATTGGCCGCTGATACGCATAAGGTTATTTGTAATGGCCTTTACTTAAATAATGTGATTGATGCAGAGGCCTTCACGGGGTTTTTGGTCAGACGTACAGGAAATCAAATCCGCCATTGCCGACGTGGCTTACGACATAAATGGTGCCACGATGAGTTGTGGCTTAAGAAAATTAGGGCACTATTTCCCTAAACCTTAAGTAGCTTGTTGCCGATAGTGACAGTAACGTGATGCTTTCTACAAGCTTGGCACACTATAAAAAACGTAACGAGAAGCACATCACAGGATGTGGATTTTACATAAATATTCATTCTATAGGATTTACATGAACAACATCAGAATCGGCATACGCCTCGGCACTGCGTTTGGCTTCATCCTTCTTCTTTTAATTATTACCGCGTTGACCGGATTTAACCGTATCCATTCGCTGGGTGACACCGCCCAAGAACTGGCGGGCAGCCGATATCAGAAAGCCTCAGCTGCCACCAACCTCCGTTACTATTCAACTGACATGAGTCGGCTGGTACGCAACGTTATCCTGGCGGATACTCAGGACCGACAGGCCGGTTTCAAGAAGGACTATGATAGGGTTCGTGTCAAAATCACCTCATCGGTTGACCGAGTCGACGGGCTGCTCAAGGTTCCCAAAAGCAGGGAACTGATTGAGGTAATCAGAAATGTCGGGAGTCAGTATCTGGCTTTCTCGGATGACGTCGTGGCGCTCGCGATGGCTGGTAAGCGTGAAGAGGCCACGCAGATGTTACTGGGCCCACGCTATCAGACTCAAGTCAGTTACATGAAAGCTCTTGCAGAACTGGAGGCATTTCAGGAATTACAGATGCAGAAGGCCGGCAATGCAGCAAAGGCCGAACGTGGCAGCGCAATGGTTTTACTGGCCTCGCTAAGCGTAGTCGCCGTGCTGCTGGGCGCGTTAGCAGCCTGGCTTATCACGCGCAGCATTACTCGACCTCTCAACGTCGCTTTGGAGGCGGCACAGCTCATCGCCAGCGGTGACCTTAGTCAGACTGTAGCGGTCAGCGGTCGGGACGAAACTGGCAAGCTGCTCGAGGCAGTTGCTGAAATGCAGTATTCGCTGGCACAGACCGTGAGCACGGTACGCAGCAATGCAGAGAGTGTAGCGGCGGCCAGCCTGCAGATTATGCAGGGAAACGCTGACCTGTCACAACGAACTGGAGAACAGGCGAGCGGGCTGGAAGAGACCGCTGCCACAATGAGCGAACTCAGCATAACGGTGCGTAATAATGCCGATAACGCCCGTCAGGCAGCTCAGCTTGCAGTAAATGTTAGGGAAGTCGCTCGTCAAGGCAATGACGTCACAAATAACATCACAGGAACAATGAAATTCATCGGCGAAAGCTCAGCTCGTATTGCAGATATCACGTCAGTAATTGATCGTATTGCCTTCCAGACGAACATTCTCGCCCTCAATGCAGCCGTGGAGGCTGCGCGGGCGGGAGAACAGGGTCGGGGGTTTGCAGTAGTAGCTGGAGAAGTACGTACGCTGGCCCAGCGCAGCGCCACGGCAGCCCGTGAAATTCGCCACCTAATTGAAACAAACTCGGCCAGCGTTAACGCGGGCAATGCGCTAGTTGATCAATCGGTGGTTACTATGGCGGACATCGTGTCATCGGTAGGTCAACTTACAGATACAGTGGAAGAGATAACCGCTGCCAGCGCAGAACAAGCGCGGGGCATTGAGCAGGTGGGTATTGCTGTGACAGAGATGGATGGAATGACTCAGCAAAATGCCTCGCTGGTTGATGAATCGAGCCTGGCCTCGCAGAGACTTCGTGAGCAAGCGAGCCTGCTGCTGCGGTCAGTGTCTGCGTTTACACTTGCCGAAGACACTCGTCGTTGATATTACGCTACCCGCATACTCTCTTTACCTACCATGAGGTCACTTGCTGTTAAATTCAGTGAGCTAGCGGTCAGTGATACCCAAAGAATTATTGAATGTTCTGAACAGATAAAAGTCCTTAAAACAACCGTCGGTTTGCAAAGCTACCCCATCACGATTTTGACGCACATCGCCCGCTGGAGAATGGCGAAAACCGGCGGGCAACATTTACCTGGCGTGAATAGCGTAGGGTCTCAAAAAAAGTGACTTTATAGTATGAAAAATAAAGCTTTATCTGCTTGAGGATAATGAAAAAAATCATCATTTTCGGGGGAAATACTTTGATGTCTGCCAGTATCCGGATAGCGCTGTCGAGATCCGGGTCAGCGGTACTTCCCTGCCCTTCATTACTTACGACCGCCTGGGAGAACTGAACCATATTGATACAGCGTTTCACGACTGATACCAAACTTGCGAGCAAGCTGGGCTTTTGTCTCACCATTAATTTCTCGCCGTTGAACTTCAATTTGTTGTTCTGAGTACAGTAATTTTTCCGACCTCGGTTAGCCCACGTAGCTTGATTAAAGCGCTCCCTTCATGCTGACGTTCATGGATTAAAGAAAGTTCGAAAATGCCCGAATAAATCATACGATCCGAAGAGCATTTGGGCTTATAAGTCAATTTCCTCTTTTTGAACACAACTCTGATGGCTTAGCTTTTGAAATGATGCTCTGATTAAGATCATAAAATGGCCTTATCGTACGTTTCCGTAGGTTTAGTCTATGAATAACCAGAGCCATGGTCGCACCGGATACCGCCTCCTGCAAGCATCACTGACTAAGTTGGCGCTGAGTATCATCTGGGAACACTACTCCGATTTTAGACCGGCGGAACGCCAAAAGGTGGTAGATGCCGCGCTTCAAAAAGTCTGACAACGCTGCAACGTAATGCGTTAACGGGTATAACGGCTGATCGCTGATTACGAGAAAAACGGTGGGTTACCGCCAAACACATCATAAAACCAATACCGGAGGTTCTAATACGGTATTGGTTTTAGTTAACTAAGTTAGTCGATAGCTTTAAAAAGTTCTATGAGCGCGATTTTAATACTTCCCCATCATTCAGGATAAACGTTAAACGTCCACTCCAAAACTCTGCGATAAAGATATCCTCATAATCAAGTGAGGCTTTTTTCATTTCAACTTCAAGCCACTGTACATTTTTTTCAATTT